>SWBW01009881.1_pt1 | contig 46953 bp, 36 predicted proteins | sample 4693041 | NCBI WGS metagenome assembly SWBW01 (sample SAMN10267271, study PRJNA491770) | bioreactor metagenome | isolation source: DHS bioreactor inoculated with marine methane seep sediment | place: Japan: Omine Ridge, Nankai Trough | collected 2006-05-06 | reverse complement strand
ACTGGTGGCACGGGCGGAACTGGCGGCACTGGTGGCACGGGCGGAACCGGCGGCACTGGTGGCACGGGCGGAACCGGCGGCACTGGTGGCACGGGCGGAACTGGCGGCACTGGTGGCACAGGCGGCAGCGGCGTGACCTGCACACCGAATTCCTCGGCAGTAGTCATGGCAACGGGCTCAACCTCGATGTCCACGCTGCTGTTGCCTGAGTTCCTGGTAAACCTGGCGAACCCCCGTATGGCCACCATGGTCAACGAGGACCTGATGACCATCGGATCCACCGGCGGCCTCGTCATCAACGTCACCACCAGCGGCGACAACTTCAGGTTGTGGATTCCCCATGTCGGTGGCGGCGGGGATCCAATGCCCATAATTGACGTGCTGTTCTGCCGACAGCTTGGTATCGACCCGCCCACTCCGAGCAGCTGCAACAGCGGCGTAATCGGAAACAGGCAGGGAACCTCATACCACGCAGCACTTCGCTTCTCATGGGAGTGCTGGGCATCAGGAGGAACCGGTCCCGACTGCCCCAGCAGCATCGACGGGTACGTACCTGGAGACCTATTCGCACTGGCAGGGTTGCCCTCATCTGGCACCCCCATCAGCCTGGGAATGGATATCCACGCAGTACTCGAGATGCTGCCCAAGTGCAGTCCCTAGGAGCGTCGGGCACAGCGGCATCGCTGGTCGCAAACGCACATAGCCCACGCTCCACGCCGCAACTCGCGCTCTCCTCCGCCAAATGATGAGCGCACCAACGCATGCTCTCCCGCCAGTGAGAGCATGCAACCCGGAGCTCGAGCCTCCCGCCAAAGGCTCGCTCCACCTAACCGCACTTGCTCCCAAAGCAATCCCCAGAACGAACACTGGGACAAGTGCAAAACAGTGCCAAATCGGCGCACACAGGCAATCAGCTAATGCAACATGGCAACGTGAATATCGGCCAGGCTAGCTCAGTGTTATATACACCGAGCGCTTCTCGCCACCGTTCACACGCTTCTTGTGTCAACTGAACTTATGCCTGCTATTGCAAAGACTCGGCACTCAACCACTTCAACACGGTGGCCCCCATGTTTCCTCGCGGAAGCACAGGCGGCCCCAGAAAGGAGGTTTAGCCCCCCGTTCATCGATCAAAAGATGGACGGGGGGCTTTTCAATTACGCACAATTTCCATATTTATAAACTTTCAATTCAATAGCGCAGAGCATCTATGCTCATAGCCAGCACGAAAACTTCAATAATGATTTTTGTAATAAATGACCAAAATTGGCTTATATCAAACAGTATTTACCCATTATTAATTGTATTTGTTTTTGAAGGTCACACAGTGAACAAACCCCGCCACAAAAAGGTTATCCAAAAGACATTTCTGGCAATTGCAAACTCACTTTGAAAAGACTTTACAAATAAGAGAAACTATGGTTAAATATGCTCTTGCCGTGAACTTCATAAAAAATTGGTTCACCGCAGAATTCTTTGAAAACTCATTGGATAAGCGATTAGAGACAGTAACCCGTCTACTTGTTAATAGATGAGTTACTGTCTCTAGTCAGGCTGTAAAAAGCCAAACCGGTGTAATTGCTGGATCCCGGATTAAGTCCGGGGAAGCAAAGAGCACTACAAAAAACAACAACAACGTACCTGCCCCATGAAGGGCGAACATAGCCTTTGGGCGCAAGGAAACAAATTATGTGGTCGAAAATTATAGCCGCTGGTAGCTGGTTGTGGACCCATCGATGGGTCCTGTGGATTGTGATCGCTATTGCAGCGGTCATCCTTCTCAGCCTAGTCGGAGGACTGCTCTGGTGGGGCTGCTCAGCCCCCGACCCTCACCTCGACATTGACGGTGACGGGTCCGCGATATACGTCCCAACGAAGAAGAAGGAGTGGCAGGCCCCCTCGGGGACGTTCCACAGAGACGACTTCGACGAGGACATCGTCAGAGCGAAGCTTTACCCCATCATAACGGGGGACGAGCCAGCTGAAGTCGTTGCCGTAGGTGGAGTTCCCCCGATGGTATTCATTTCAATTGGGATTAACCCCACTAACCTGGACGAGGCCATTTGTGTGATGCGGAAAGCGAAAAAACCCGCACACAAGTGCCGCAAGATCAGAGGAAACAAGGATAGGAAGAAAAAATCCTATCTCAAGAGCCTCTTGGACGTCCATGCTTGCTGGTCGACGCGCATGCGTGATGCATGCCCCGGAGACGTGTACAGATATGTCCCCATGGACATGTTTACGACACTAACCAGTGGGCAGGAGATGAAGATCCCCGCGGAGGAGATTGGGATCATCATCGTGTCGCCGAAATACGGCCACATCTCACGCGACTAGCAACCTCCAGCCTGTTTGAAGCGAAACTCTCGACTTCAATGGGCAACACACCCGTCCTTCGCTAGCTCTCGCAAGATGAGCTAGCGATGGACACTAACCACTAACACCCACCAAGGCACTCGCAAGAGACGTCTCAGCAGACACAACCAACGTCCAGCAGAGCCCTCGCGAGAGAACTCCAAGGTGGGCAAACAACCAAAACCCGCCCGCGGCACCTCAAGTAAGGCGCCACGAGCAAAGATTCCACCGGCTTCAAACCCGGTAAAAAGACTATGTGCTCGTTTAAAAGCGAGCAAGAAAGACTTCGAAAGATGAAAAGCTCGACCACCACCACCTCCACCCCTTCCACCTCCAACCCCAACCCTGAGTGCGTCTGGCTCAACACGATACTCTCTGGCATCCTCGGGGCCCTCATGGCCCTCATGGCCCTCATCCTCTTCAGCACAACTGGCTGCGCGGATGACGGCGGGGTGTACAGCCTCGTCCCCGGACCTGCAGTTGTCACATGCGACGAGTCGAAAGTGGGGCAAAAGTGCATCGATGAGGAGCTGGACCTGTATGGCACATATCAGTGCCAAGCTGAGGGCCTCGTGTGCACCGAGGTGGATGAGAGCGGCGGACTTAACCCCGACGACGATCCACCAGATAATCCCTCCAACTGTCAGCTCACACCAAGCTTCTGGGACCTGAGGTCGTACAATGGCTGTATGACCTCGTCAAGCCTGTCCGGTGCATACCGGATGGCCAACAACCAGGAGTTCTGGTTCGACGGCGAGACATTCGTAGAGGATGGCACCCAGAAAACGAGCAAGCGCTACCACAGGAGCCGCAAGTCAACCGACTGCGGCCCCATGGTCGTGTCTGCCGTGTCGAACTCTGGCACGATCCAGATGACTGCTGGCGCTGACGTTGACTGGTTCCTCGTGGAGCCGGCCATGGCAGAAGTCATTTGGGGCAAGGTGCATGGTGGATCCTCGCCGTCAGAAGAAGATATCCAGTCAGGCGAGTTCGCCTCGCTTTTGATCGACATCTACAAGTGCGAGGAGATTAACCCCTCCTGTACGCTCAAGACTTCGATCGACTGGCCCACGTATGGAGGCATAGTCACCCTCCAGCACCGCGGCCTCAACGCTGTAAGCGAAGGAGCCTTCTGCGGCCATATGTACGTAGTCGCGCAGTCCCTGTGACACGCGTCTACGTACCCCTCCCCCTCGAGCACCGCCCAAAAGCAGCTCGGGGGAGGACATAACCCAGAAACCAAACCCCATTCCCCCCGCGGCCCTAAGAAGCCGCGGGGGTACACGCTCCCCACCATAAAAAACGGGTTGAGCACAAAAAATTATCCAATGAGTTTTTTTCCAAAACACTACTCTCAAACCTTTCCAGAAAGGCTTTTTAAACTTACCCAAATATTCCCGCCCCTTCCCTCAGTCCTCCTTCCCTCAGTCCTCCTTCCATCCCTCCATCCCTCCATCCCTCCATCCCTCCATCCGCCCCCCCACGTCCTCCCGGTCCCCCAAATGTCATCCCGGACTAGATCCGGGATCCATCCCCACCCCTTTACACAGCCACCCCAAAAAAACCCCGAATCAAGCCCCAAGTAATAAAGCAAATCTACATTTCATTTTCATCTTTATTCGTCTCTTTTAAGGCCTCAGTACCCAAAACATTGATATTCCCATGTTCCTTCCTCAAACCAGCCTCAAAACGTCTATTTTAGGCATCTAAATTGCCCCCAGTGGGGAAAGTCTTTGTAGTTTGCCTCAACACACCACTTTCTTCCAATATCCTCCACAAATAATCTCCATAGCCACTTTTTTCTGTTAAAGCTGCTAACTTTTCCATTTGAGAAGCATCTATAAAACCTTTCCTATAAGCAACCTCCTCAATGCATCCTATTTTCACCCCCTGCCTTTTCTCAATTGCCTCCACATAAATCGAAGCCTGCATCATTGAATCAAAGGTTCCAGTATCAAGCCACGCTACGCCTCTGCCCATAATCTGTACTTTGAGTTTGCCACGCTTCAAATACTCAGCTGAAATATCCGTGACCTCGTATTCACCACGTTCGCTAGGCTTCAAAGTCTTTGCAATCTCAACTACGTCGTTATCGTAAAAATAAATGCCAGAAACAGCATAATTAGACTTGGGGTATAATGGCTTTTCCTCAAAAGAAACAGCATTCATCTCAGAATCAAACTCAACAACACCATACCTTTTTGGGTTAGAAACATGATATGCAAAAACTATCCCTCCATCTGGATCCACAGACCCCTCAACCAATTCAGTCATAGAGTCTCCATAAAAGATATTATCTCCCAAAATCATACAAACCTTGTCCTTCCCAATAAAATCTGCACCTAAGACAAAAGCCTGTGCTAAACCATTTGGAACCTCCTGACTGATATAACTAAAACTACATCCATACATTGATCCATCACCCAACAAACTTTTAAAAGCTGCAGAGTCTTCTGGAGTAGTAATGATCAAAATCTCCCGAATTCCTGCTTGCATAAGCACCGATAGGGGATAATACACCATTGGCTTATTATAAATTGGCATTAACTGTTTACTAATAGCCAATGTAATTGGATGTAGCCTAGAACCTGTTCCTCCAGCAAGAATAATGCCTTTCATAAGCTAGTAATAATAGACTAAATTGTCTTCTTCTCCTCCAAATATTCCTTCAAAGCTTCTTTCCAATGTCTCATTTGTGGAAGCTTAGTGTTCAATAGTACAGAATATTGTGGTCTCTTTGCAACCGAAGGCCAATCATTCACAGAACATGGCTCTACAACATCAGAAACAAAGCCAGCCTGTTCAACTAATTCCTTAGCCATTTCATACCAATTTGTATAACCATCATTTGTAATATGAAATATCCCTGGCTCATACTCATTAGATTCCAAGAGCCACCTTACCTGCCTGGACAAATCCAAAGAATAAGTAGGCCTTGACCACTGATCATTTACAGCCTGAAATTTTGATCTTTTTGAGGCCTTGTCCAGCATCTTAGACATCAAGTTTTGTCCATGATGACCAAATAAATATGATGTCCGAATTATAAAGTATTTACCCCCTTGTGACTTATCATCATCATCTGGATATTCCGCCTCCATTGCATCCATCAATAATTGCTCGCCAAGTAGTTTGCTCCTTCCATAAGCATTTAACGGTCCCGTTGGATCATCCTCCTTATAGCCATCTTTTAAGCTACCATCAAAAACATAATCTGTACTAAAATGTACAAAAACTATGCCGAAATCCCGACAAATTGCAGCCAATTTACCAACACCATATCCATTAACCTGATTGGCTGTTTCCTCTTCAGACTCTGCTTTCTGGACATCTTTATAAGCCGTCGCATTAATGACGACATCAGGCTGAATATCCATTATTTTTGCTTTAACAGCTTCCTCATCAGTAATATCGAGTTCATCTTGCCCCAATGCAATAAAATCACAATCATGAAAAACTCTCTGCAAGTCACTTCCAAGCATTCCATTCTTTCCCAATATTAAATAACGACTAGTTTTATCAATCACTTTATTTTTCTTTTATAAAATCAATAATTCGTGCCTCAGTTTCCTTTACCCACTCCGTATTCTCCCTATACCACTCAAATGTCATCTTTATTCCATCCTCAAACATAACAGTAGGTTCCCACCCAAAATCACGCTTAATTTTCGAAGGATCAATAGCATACCGACGATCATGTGCCTTACGATCCTCCACAAATTTAATCATATCAGAGGGCTTACCCAACGCTTTCAAGATCAAATCAGCAATTTGCAAATTATTCTTTTCATTATGCCCCCCAACATTATAAATTTCTCCATATTTATCGCTACTCGCTACTAAATCAATAGCTGTACAGTGGTCCAAAACATATAACCAATCACGAACATTCTTCCCATCCCCATATATTGGCAGTTGATTGTCCTCTGAAGCCAGTTTAAAGAAAAATGGCACTAATTTTTCTGGAAATTGGAAAGGTCCATAATTATTAGAACAACGGCTTATACTAACAGGAAAACCATAAGTCTCAAAGTACGAAAGCACTAGCAAATCAGCAGAAGCCTTTGCCGCAGCATATGGAGGATTTGGGGAAAGGGGAGTAAGTTCAGTAAAAAAGTCAGTAGAGTTTTCCCCAAGATCTCCATAAACTTCATCAGTTGAAATCTGATGATACCTGGAAACATCGGTTGCACGAGAGGCCATCAACAAATTATGCGTACCAACAATATTAGTAAGCACGAAAATTTGAGGATCGATAATACTACGATCTACATGCGTTTCTGCAGCAAAGTTTATTACTAAATCAAATCTACGATCTTTAAAAAGATCCATAACAAAATCATAATCACCAATGTCTCCTTGTACAAAATCAACTCTATTCGAGTCGATCAAGGACTGAATATTTGGAAGATTTCCCGCATAAGTTAATTTGTCCAAGACAATCAACCTATCATCTGGGTACTTTTCAGCATGGTAATGGACATAATTCGATCCTATAAATCCAGCACCACCAGTTATCAAGACTTTTCTTCCGTGACTATTAGACTTGATTTTCTTGCGCTCTCTTCCTACGTGATCTACAAAAAGATTTCCATTACTCATAAAGAAAACCTATTCAATTTATATACTTTTTATACTTCTCAATATCCATAATATACTTACTTTTATCATAGTGAACATTACAGAGTGTGAACATTACAGCATGTTCACTGAAATCCGTAAACTCTCTCCATATATCTGCCTTCGTTTCAAGTGCATCAGAAGGCCCATTTAGCTCTAATTCATGCCAAGATTTGCCATCAAAAAGTTTGGCTTTACAAGTGCCTTGAGCCATTATATAAATTTTCCGCTCACCTTTAACACAATGCCCACCCCTTGGTAATTTTGTCCCTGTTACCCAATATGCACGCTTTACTTGCCAATCAAACATTTCATCAATTTTGTCTAAAACAGTCAAATCTCCACGTTCATCTGTAAAGGTATTTATTGAGTGCTTAACAAACATTTCATCAATTTCGCTTGCCATCGTATTTAAGTCTTATTAATAAACTCCTACAAAGTACGGATTTTCTTCTCCATTTTATAAGGAATCAAAAGGTCGCCTTCCTCTAATTTAATTGTTCCAGAAATTTTCAATCCACAATCATGGCCCTCTTTTACTTCTTTTATAGCTTCCTGATTTTTCTGCAAAGAAAGTATCGTAACTTCCCCAATTTCTTCCTTTTCACGCATAATCCGTATCTTTGCACCTTTGTTAATTACTCCACTAACAACCTTACATCCCACAATCATCTCTTTTTTCTTTGTAAAGAAAATCTGAACTACCTTTAATTCTCCAAGAATGTTTTCGATTAGTTCAGGCTCTAATAATCCAGTCAAAATCTTTCGAATATCATCCAGAAGTTTATAAATTATTTCGTAATGAATGACCTCCACATTTTCTCTTTCAGAAATAGTACTTACGTTTGTGTTTTTCTTAACATGAAATCCCATCACAATTGCACCTGAAGCAGCAGCCATCATAACATCAGACTCAGTTACATCACCTACACCAGATAGAATAATTTTCACACCCACGTCATCGTTCTTAATTTCTGCAATTGATGATTTTAAAGCTTCCAAACTTCCGCTCGTATCAGCCTTCAAAACCAACTTTAATGTTTTCAACTGCCCACATGAAATTGCTGAAATAATCTCACCTACGCCACGCTCTCTTTGCTGAGCTTTTCTCAAATTCTTAATTGTAATTGCTCTCATCCTAGCGGTCTTCTCATCCGGCACCACCTGAACAATATCTCCACTAACTGCTTTATCAGTCAGTCCAGCAAGAAATACGGGAGTAGATGGACCCGCTGACTTAATCTTTTTCCCTTTATGGTCTCTCATCACTTTAATTCGCCCATGACCTTCTCCAATAACAATATTGTCCATTAGATGAAAAGTACCAGTATTAACAATCATTGTAGCAACTGGTCCTAAACTATGATCCAAATTAGCCTCAATTACTGTACCTACCCCATCTCTCTCTGGGTTGGCCTTGAGATTTGTCATATCTGCAACCAATAAAATCATCTCTAAAAGCTCTGAAATTCCTTCACCTGTAATAGGAGAAACTGGGACCATAACTGCTGTGCCTCCCCATTCCTCTGGCACCAATTCAACCCCTGCCAACTCGCCCTTTACTTTCTCCACATCTGCATTTGGCTTATCAATTTTAGTAATTGCAACAATCAAAGGAACTCCAGCATCACGTGCGTGTTGTAAAGCCTCCAAAGTCTGTGGTTTTATTCCTTCATCTGCAGCAACAACCAAAACAGCAATATCCGTCGCTTTTGCACCTCTAGCACGCATTGCAGTAAAAGCCTCATGACCAGGAGTATCTATAAAAGTAATTTTTTTGCCATCCTTATCAACTTGATAAGCTCCAATATGCTGTGTAATTCCACCTGACTCCTGAGCAACAACATCAGTATGCCTAAAGGCATCTAACAACTTCGTTTTCCCATGATCCACATGTCCCATAACCACAACAATCGGAGGTCTGGATTCCAATACAGCATTATCATGTTCCTTAACTAAAGCTTCTAAATTGCCCTGGAAAAGATCCTCAGCTGAAGCAACAGTAAGTCTTTTTTTAACTTTCACCTTCAAATCTTCTGAAATAATCTGGACAGTGTCAAAATCAATTTGCTGATTAATATTTGCCATAATCCCATTCTTCATGAGTTCACCAATAATTTTTGCCGCGCCCAAACCAGACTTCTCTGCAAATTCCTTAACAGTAATAATATCAGGGACTTCCACAAGCCGAGCTGGATCATATTTTACAGTATGACTAACAGTGGGAGCTCTCTTTATCGCACGTTTCCCTGACTCTTTTCCTGCAGTCTTTTTCCGTTGATTATAAACAATTTCCCTCTCTCTTTCCTCAGCTATCATTTCATCATATATCTCCGCAGTATCTTTTGGCCCTTTATTATCTGTAACACCAAGTAACTCATCAGAAATAGTAGTATCAACTTTATCTCGTTTTTTTGGTTTTTCCTTCTGTCTTTCTCTATTAACTTTCTTTTCAAAATTCCCACGTTCTTTTTCTTTCCTAGGTTCTTCCTTAAAAGGTAATGGATCAGGTCTCTTAATCGGCTTGGGCTTGTCAACAATCTTGGGGCGCTCAAAAATAATAAATTTTTCCTTCTTTTCAGGCTTAGGCTCTTCTTTTACTATTTCCACCTCTACCTCTTCTTTCTTTACTGTGGTTTTTGATTTGTTCCCACTACTTTTTTTTGGCTTTGGCTTAGGTTTTGCCTTCTCTGCCTTTTTCTCTTTTTCCTCTTTTTCTTGGAAAAAATTAACAATATCTTTTGCTGTTTTTGAGTCAATCGTTCTTGCGGTTGTAGCAAGTTCAATTTTAAGCTCTTTTGCTGCAAAATGTATATCTCTGACAGAAACATAACATTCCTGTGCAATATCTATTAATAAAACCTCGTTTTGTTTGGAGTTAACCACGTTTTCTCTTGTTTAAATTCGAAAGTGACACAAGTCTAGTGATAAGTTGGAAAAAAGTCAAAATTTATGCTAAAATAAAGGGATTTTAAGTAAATAAAAATAACATGAGGAAAAAAGCAAAAAACCCACTAATATCAGCAAGATTTGTGTTCAAGCAACAGACATCTCCAGAGAAGCCAGAGGAAGGAAGCCAAAAGACATTAGACAATATTAGTAACACAATCACAAAGAGCCTCCTAAAACAGGGCGAGTTCAAAGAAGAAGTGTCAGATAAATTAAAACCAATCGGGCCAGAAGTAGCAGCGTTTGGTAAAGTAATTAGTGAAATGAATAAGGAGCGTCTAGAAAACATCGCACAATCAGGAAAACAAACAAAAGTTTAAAAAAATCTATATCTAAATGGAAAACAATCAAACAAACAAAAGTAATGCACCAAGCCCAAAAGATTTCGAATGTCTGGGTCATACAATTCATATTGAAATGGACGAGAATGGAGCATATCAAGAGTCGATTGATGGAGTAGATATTAACTTTGCTCAATGGGCACTACAACAAAAAAACAAAGTCAATGAATAGAAACTTCCGACACAGCTCAAACTTTCGTAGTGCCAGGCTTGTATATGTCGGAGAGACTCCTGACGACAAACTCAGCGCAAATGACAAAAAATTGCTGAGAGAAGCAGCTGAAAAAGCAGCTAAAGAAAAAAAAGCGAAGGACCCCAAGCGAAAAGCAGCTGTTGAAGCAGGTAGACGGGCAGCAAAGAGAAGGGCATCTCTGCGTGACGTGCCGGACGTTCTAAAGGCACTCAGAATGAGAAAAGCCCCAAAAAAAACAGGGGACAATTTAACGCACGAAGGCACATTCGGAACCCCTCCAATTCCTGTAAAAATTACATATCCTGCTAATCCAAAAGAAGGAGCAAAACCACGCATAATCATTCGATATGTGAATTTTAAGGAAAAAAACGATCCCGCAAAATTTCTAAAAACACTCAAAGAAAAAAATATAGATACTGGAAACAGTATGGTTGTTACTATTCAAACTCCTGAAGGAACAACAAAAATAAATGGCAAAGAGACAGCAACAATAAAAGCACTAGTAGGTGACGTTGAAAAATTTCGTAAAGATCTTGCAAAAGACAATCCAAAGTACAAGAGCTTTAAAGTCAGAGCACAAGACATTTTGCACGTAGCCTCAAACCCTGAGGCAGCAAGAAAAGTAAAAGCGCAGCTAAAAAAGTATAAAAAGAACGAGGAAAAGAAAGACGTTAGAACAGATAGCATTTCGCCAGAAGGGGATATCCCTTCATCCATTAGCGAACTGGGAGAAGCAATAAAAAAGCAAGAAGTCGCAGCAAAAGAAGCTGAAGAAAAGAAAGAAGAAGAAAAGAAAGAGGAAAACACAACTGGAACATCATCAACCGCAGGCAACAGCGGAGGAGGGGGGGGGGCGAGTTCTGGAGGTGGAGGTGGAGCGTCAAGTGGTGGAAGTGGAGGTGGAGGAGGGGCGTCAAGCAGCGGAGGTGGAGGTTCCACTGAAACTGGGGGAGGTGATACGGGCACTGATACCACAACTACAGAGACAGCGACAGTAGACAGTAATGAAACGGGGACAGATACAAATGAAACTGTGCCGGGTGAAGGAGTACATAAACTGTTAGTAGTAGGAGACTCTCTACTTAATGAAGCTGGAAAATTACTCAAGGCTGGGGTTGAGCCAAATATGGAAGCACAGGAGGGTGGAAAGTCAGCAGCACAAATTGCCACCAAACTTGAAAAAATGGATTCAGAAAACAAACTTAAGGATTTTGAGGGGGAGAAAATGGTTTTAAATGGAGGGGTGAATGATATTGCAAACATGTGTAAAGATTATGTTGAAGGAAACTTAAGAAAAGGAAACAAATCAATAGAAATTGATGCAAATGACAAAACACATGAAAAATACAAAAACGTCGTTTTCGACAAAATATTGGAAAGATATGAAAAAATTTGGTCTATAGCTGCAAAATATAATATTTCTGTTTATCAAAATACGTTGGCGCCATTCAGTAACACGAGCTGGAAGTGGTTAAACGCTTCCAAATTAACCCCCCCACGACCAGGTATTGCAAAAGCAAACGAAGAAATACGTAATAGAATAAATGCAGAGCTTCAACGAAGGGAAGGCAAAAACAATGGAAAAGGCCCATATAAAATCATTCCAGTACATCTTACAAAACTCCAAGGAGGACTTGCAGCAGATGATACAGACCCAAGGTATAAAGAGGGGAATTATCCACCTGGTAGTATCTTAGATAAAGAATATGCGTCACAGGACAATCTCCATGTATATGGAAAAGGAAAAGATAGATTAGCAGAAATCATGCAGGGGGTACTAGGAAATCCAGTAAAAGAAAAACCAACTGTAAAAGTGCCTGAGGGAAGTGAAGACATGCCAATAGGAAATGGCGCTGATAAATTGTTGCTCCTAGGAGATTCAAATATGGCACCAATGGCACACATGATCCATGGTAATGATGATAAAAGTCTTGATGCAAATAATGAGCCCATATCCAAATTAGTTAAAGTGGGCAAATCCCTTGATGAAATGCGTAACTATATGAGAGACAACAAAGAGAAACTGAAAAGCTGGAACACAGATGTAGCACCGTTAACTATAGTAACAAACGGAGGAGGAAACGGTCTTAGGGGAGAAACAGTTAACATAATTAAGGAAATGGCTGAAATTGCAAAAGAAATCGGGGCAAGAATATATTTTTGCGCGCTTCCTCCATTCGGTGGAACGACATATAAAAGTTTACAAGGAAAAAACCAGCAAAGGGTCAATGCGAATAAAGAAATGCGCAGGCTTGCAAAGTCTCCAGACTATAAAGGAATAGTTGGAGTAATTCCATTAGACAAAGAAGTACCAATTGGAGTTGCAGCACCAGGAAACGTAGACAGGCTTGATACTTGGTTTAGATCAGGAGATGGGCTACATATGGTTCACTTCGAAGAAGTAGCTGAAAAGATTCAAAAACATATCGGGGCTCCAATAACTGGAAATGAGCCTGTAAACAACAGCTCTGCAAAAACAAGGGTAGCAACAAAAGATAATAAGCCAGATGAAGCCAACAAAAGAAAACCTACAGGCGGCCAAGAATATATAAACAACCTATCTGCAAAAGACAGAAGAGCTTTTGATGCATGGGTCACAAAAACCAATAGCGCGCAATGGGCAAAAGGAGGTAAAGCTGGAGATACTTATACTGCTGAATTTCAAGGACAAACACTTTCACTGAGGCTCGCAATACACAATAAACAAGCAAGAACAGGAAATACAGGAACATTCAATGCTTCAGAATTGATCGGAGTTGCATAAAATAAGGTAACAGAATTTAAAATTTGACTAGCTCACAAAACCAACCAGAGGAAAGAGGAACAAATACAAAAGCAGCCTATCAAAAGCTCGCCAGAGAAGGCTTGTCTCCAACTGAGGAAAACAAAAAGAAGCTAGAAGAAGAAGAAAAGAAGAAAAAAGAAGAGGAAGAAAGAAAAAAACGAGAAGTGCAAAAGAAAAAACAGAAGGTAAGAAAAACACAATCAGACGAAAGAGCTGATCTTGCCGCAGAAGCTGTCTCAAATAATGAAAACACAGAAACAGTACCAGGAGAAGGAGTACATAAATTGTTGGTAATCGGAGATTCTTTATTAGATGATAGTGGGAAGGAGCTAAAAGCGGGTGTCACACCAAATCTTGCATTACAAGAGGGGGGCACAAGAGCAGTTGACATGGTAGTGAAGCTAGAAAAAATGGACACAGAAGGGGGTCTGGAGGACTACAGAGGGGAAAAGATTGTTTTAAATGGAGGTGTAAATGACATTAACAGGAATTGTTTCATGTACATGAAGGGAACATCCAAAATTAAAATGTCCCCTAACGACAAAGAACATAAAGAATACCAAGACTACGTTTTTAATGAAATCATTAATGCATATGAAAGGATATACAAAGTAGCTGGAAATTATAATATTGCGGTTTTTCAAAATACATTGCTTCCATTTGGTTCAACAACAGGAAACTATCTTGCTCCAACAGGGCGACCAGATATTGCTGATGCAAACAACAAAATTAGAGAAAGAATAAATTTAGAACTAATTGCTAGAGAAGGAAAAGCAAACGGACCACACAAACTCATTCAAATTCATCTAAGAGAGTCAGAAGGCGGACTAGCAGACAATGACGACCCCACTAAGATACACAAAGAGTATGCAATGGGAGACAACCTGCACGTAGAGGGCAAGGGCGTAACGCGAATGGCAGAAATTATGCAAGGCGTACTGGGACAACCTGTCGAAGAAAAAACAGTAAGGGAAACACAGTCTGGTAAAAGAGCTGATTTGACTACAGAAGCAGCTTCCGATAAAGAAAAGAAAGACAAACCAGAAGCAAGCCCACCTTCAACTCCCACATCAGCTCCCCCTACTACAACTACCCCTCCTGGCGAAGAAGCCGAACCTTCCATCACCTCAAAATTGGGAGACAAAATCAAGGTATATTTCACAGACTTAGTGGAGAAAGTGAAGGGCTTTTTTGAAAAGATAACAGGCTGGTTTGGAAAGAAGAAAGTAGAAGAAACAGAAGATAAAAAAACTAAAGAAAATGATACTACTGCGGCAACTCCAAACGCAACAAGCGGACAAGGGCAAAACCCATCACCCGACAACACAGAGCAGACATCCTCACCCACATCGGCATCAAGTCCTCCAGAAAAAAACATGGATGAGAGGAAAGATAATGTTGATTTAACACCACCTAAGCCTGATCCCAATAATAAGTTTACAGTTGGAGTAAACAGTCCAGAAATCAAGGAAATATCAAATAAAGTTCCAAATGATTTAACTGACGAACTAAAACAGTTTGCTTTGAATAACAACTCAACAATAAGTCTCTCTGAGACGATGCAATTTGTAGGATCATCTGATTTGAAAAAAGTAGAAGTATACAAAAAGGCAGTTAGAAACAAAAGGATGGGATGTCTTATTGCTCCAAAAGATTTTAGTGGTAGACATTACAAGGGCTTAAGACCCAAATCCACTCAGCAAGTCGCAAGAAAAATGGCACATATCGTACTAAGACATCTCCGAAAAGGGAGTATTCCATTTTTTCATGCAATTAGAGTGACATTAAATGGAAAAAACATGTATTTCACCACTGCATGGCATCCTCCTAATGTGCACCCAGGAGTAGAAGTTTGGCCACAAAGGCCAGGCTCTCAAGAATCTCTGCCAGTAACAAAAGAGCCTCCCATCAATGTTGCATAGGAGGCATTTATCAATATGTCATTCAAGATACAGTCTCCTTAAGACTCATCCTTTTCCTTTTTTACAGTTTTCTTCTTCACTACTTTTTTTGCTGGTTTTTTCTCCACAGCTTCTTCATTGTCTTCCTCATTCTCACTTTCATCCGAATCCACCTCTTCCTCTAAATCTTTCTTTGTTGCTTTCTTCACTTTTTTCTTAGGAGTCTTCACTTCATCTTCCAGCTCATCTTCCTCATCATTATTCTCTTCAACTGTCTCCTCGACTTCCTTTTTCTTCACTACTTTTTTCTTCTCTGGAGCATCTTCTTCCAAAGCCTTAATAGAAAGACCTACTCTGTGCTCATCTGGCTCGATAGCAATCACTTTTGCTTTCAAAGTATCACCAACTTTCATAACACTTGAAGGATCTGTTATTTCATCACTACTAGATATTTCAGTGACATGAATTAAGCCATTTATATCATTACTAAGTTTAATAAATGCACCAAATGGAGTTACTCGATTGATTTCACCTTCCACCACTGTCCCGATCTTATATTTCTTAGTTGCCTCAAGCCAAGGATCTTCAGTTAATCTCTTCATTGATAGAGAGATTTTATCACCCTCTAGACCAATAACCATCACATCGAGTGCATCTCCAAGTCTTCCAAAATCTGCAGGATTCTTAACGTGCCCCCAAGCTATTTCAGATATATGAACAAGTCCTTCAAGCCCATCAAATGCAACAAATATTCCAAATTTAACAACTCCACTAATTTTTCCCTTAACAGTATCTCCAACTTTCAGATCTTGCAAAGCCATTTGTCGTTGTTCTTCCATCGCTGCCTTCTCAGAAAGAATCAGTTTTCCATTTTCTTTATCAAGATTGATAATCTTCACTCTGAAACGAATTCCTACCAACTCCTGCAATCTCTGCAAAATTTGATTTGAATCTGCACCATTAACTCTAGGATAATGCATCGGCGCCAACTGAGAGACTGGAATAAATCCCTTTATACCATCAATATCAAGAAGCAAGCCTCCTTTATTTGCCTCACATGAAGCAACCTCAATAACCAAGCCTTCTTCATATGCATCATTGAACTGCCTCCATGTTTTCTCCTGTGAAGCCTTCCTAAGGGACATCACGATATAACCATCCGCGTCTTCTCCCTCAATTACATATGCAGAAACATTATCTCCAACTTTTAAAGTTTTAACAGTGTCTGCACTATCTTTTGCTTCACGTCCACTAATCATCCCAACAGCAATACCTCCTACATCCACCAAAATCTTACTTTTATGTATTGCCACAACCTCTCCTTCTACCAACTCCCCAGGGGACGGTAATTTAAAATCAGGAATCATCGCTAAAAAGTCTTGATCCTTTGCTATAGTTTTAGTCATACTTGAACACGACTTATCAGAATTAAAATATAAAGCTTAAGTTGATGGTGTCTGATTAGTCTATTCACCTTAACTTAGCTACAAAATTCTAATAGCAGCAACCTATATTAGTCAAGCAATTATGAAAAAAAATAATTATTGGAGATTTATTCTCCAAAATAGTCAAATTCCCGAAACTATGGAAGTGGGAGACCCATGGGAAATTAATTCAGAAGAGAAGGAAATATTGAATCAATTGACACGAATATTCAGATGCAGAAGTGGTGATGAATTGATTCTAATGAACGAAAACTATTCAGAAAAATCAAATACTGAGGTCACTTTTGAAATTTCAGAAACAGACAACAAGAGAATTATTCTAACTTGCACAAAACAAAGAGAAATTAACGATCCAATTGATGGAGACCTCGGATTAGTAATTGTCCTGCCAAATAAACCATCAAAGCTAGATCAAATTCTGATGCATTGTACTGAATTGGGAGTGACTGAATTTATTTTATTAAATAGCGACAATTCTAACTTCACACACAAATTACGCATGGACAGATTAGAGAAAATTGTTCGAGAAGCAGTGGAGCAATCAGAAAGGGCACTAACCCCGAAAATAGCGGCATATGACAGTATCGATGAATATCTTAAACAGAAGCAAAGACAGTGCATAGTAGCACTTGAGAGGGACAAACAAGCTGTATCACTTCTGGAAAACTCACCAACAAATGAAATTGATATATTAGTTGGTCCTGAGGGGGGATTTAGTGAAAGAGAAATAAGATTATTCAATGAAAATAAAATTGGCAGTTTTAACTTGGGACGAACTATACTCCGCTCCGAAACTGCCGCCATTCTAGCAACTGGTATAATTTCAATGAAGCTTCAAAATCCCACTAGACCTTAACTGCTTTCTTAGGAGAAACTTTTTTCTTCAGAACAATTTTATGACCAACCCTGTCTATCATAACAGTATCCCCCTCATTAAATTTCTCATTCAAAAATCCCTCTGTTAGCTGGTCTTCAATCAGGTCTTGGACTTTTCTCCGCACTGGCCGCGCACCATATTCTGGATCATAACTCTCCTCTGCCAGTTTATCTAAAGCTTTTGTTGTCCACTGAATTTTAATATTCTTCGATTCAACTCTCTTCATAAGTCTTTCCAGGTGCAATCTGACAATTTCTTTAATATTTTCATGAGTTAAAGCTCTAAATACTATTGTTTTATCTATTCTATTTAAGAATTCTGGCCTAAAGTGTTTCTTCAACTCTTCTAAAACATCTGCTTTCTGTTTCTCATAGTCTTGCTCAGCTTTTGTTAATTCATCATGAGTTAAATGGAATCCAATTGGGCCAGCCCTCTCAGTAAGACTTTTTGAACCAATGTTTGTAGTCATAATCACGATTGTGTTCTTAAAATCAATGACTCTGCCTTTAGCATCAGTTAAATTTCCATCTTCAAGAATTTGCAAAAGTAAATTGAAGACATCGGGATGAGCCTTTTCAATCTCATCGAATAAAATTACTGCATAAGGTTTTCTACGGACTGCCTCTGTCAACTGTCCGCCTTCTTCATATCCAACATACCCAGCAGTAGCACCCACAAGCCGAGAAGTATTGTGACGTTCCATAAATTCACTCATATCTATCTTAATTAGAGCGTCTTTATCATTAAAAATTTCCTGCGCAAGTGTTTTCACAAGTTCTGTCTTACCAATACCTGTCGGTCCCATGAAAATAAATGAACCAATAGGCCTTCTTTCATCAGCAATCCCAACCCTCGAACGTCTTATTGCCTGAGAAACCGCGGCCACAGCCTGGTCTTGACCGATAATATTCTTCTTTAACCTGTCTTCCAAGTTGATTAATTTGGTCTTATCATCTTTTACAAGTTTCGAAACATCAACTCCTGTCATATTCCCAACAACTCTAGCAATATCATCCTCGTTGACAATTTTCCTCTTATCTCTAGGTATCTTAATAAATCTATTTCTTTCAATTTCTTTCAAAAGCTTGAGCTCCTTGTCACGAAGTTCTGCAGCATGTTCATAATTCTGACTGGAAACACTATCCTCTTTTGACTTAATAATCTTTGACAGCTCCTTTTGTAGATTTCTAATCTTGTCATTGTTCCCCCTACTTTTCATTCTCTTCAAAGATGAAGCCTCATCTAATAGATCAATTGCCTTATCAGGCAGAAACCTGTCATTCACATATCTCTTCGACAGTACAACAGAGGCATTCACAGCCTCATCAGAAATGACTAAATTGTGATGATCCTCGAACCCTTCACGTATTCCCGAAATAATCTGTAATGTTTCTTCAACAGTTGGCTCCTCAACTGTTATTGGCTGAAATCTTCTCTCAAAAGCTGCATCTGTCTCTACTTGTTTTCTATACTCATTAATTGTCGTGGCTCCTACAACTTGGATTTTTCCACGTGAAAGAGCCGGCTTAAGAATATTTGACGCATCTAAACTTCCTTCAGCACTACCTGCACCAATTACCGTATGCAGCTCATCAATAAATAAAATTACATTTCCAACTAATGAAGCCTCGTCGATTATTTGCTTTATTCTCTCCTCAAATTCTCCTCTATACTTAGTTCCAGCAACTACAGAAGCCATTTGTAACGATAATATCTTTTTATCCAAAAGAATGTCAGGTACTTCTTCATTAATCAAAGCATAAGCTATTCCCTCTGCAACAGATGTCTTACCAACGCCTGGTTCACCAATATATACTGGATTGTTTTTGGTTTTCCTGCAAAGAATACCTATCCCACGTTCAATTTCTTTTTTTCTCCCAATAACAGGGCCTAATTTACCCTCTCTGCACTCTAAAGTTAAATCAGTTGTAAAGTAATCCAAAGCAGGAGTTTTTGATTGCTGCCCTTTCTTATCACCTTTTTTAAATTTCGTCTTTTCTTCCATTTCATTCTGAGGTGATCCCATCATCATTCCCTGAAGACCATTTAAAAAGAACTCAAAAGGATTAACCTGGCCTCCAGAGGCTTGATTAGCTCCGGTAGAAACCTGTGTCTTCCCAGCCTTTTCAAAATTCTGAATTAACTGAGCCTTTACATCTGCAGGGCTCACTTTCATATTCTCTAAAATTACTGTTGCCGCAGTATCATCTTGGCTGAGCAACGCATATAGAAGGTGCTCAGTTCCAACATAAGTATGACTATGGTAATGAGCCGACCTTACAGCCTCTTCAATAACTTTCTTTGCCTTACCTGAAAGACCACCCCACCCATTTTGAGTTGAGGCCTGCGGTGCATTTACCCTTCCCACACTTTTAATTACTAAATCTACGTTCTCCAAACTAACACCAAACGAAGTAAGTATTGTAGCCCCAAGGGACTGTTTCTGGCTCAACACGCCCATTAGAACATGTTCTGTACCCACATAGTTTCGTTTTGCCTGTTTCGCTTTCTCCTGCGCGACAACCAGAGCTTGTCTTGCTTCTTTAGTAAATTTGTCAAAGTTTGTTTCTGCCATCAGTGTTTTAAATTAATTCTTTCTATTCTAGCATATGCAAGCCGTTTCTTTAACCAACAATTACAAATTCCCCTTTACTTACAATATATATATGCTTTTAGCTGTATTAGCACTTAGGATTATAGAGTGCCAGTTATTGAGTGTCAACATGTTAATTATCAATTGTAGAAGCCATTTGCTTCAACATACCTTCCTTTGTAGAAGGACCAGTCAATTTAAACACTTTGTCATTATTTTCGACATAGATGCTGACTATGCTACCATTTTTCACAGATGTCATAGCTACTCCACCGTATGATGTACTTTTTCCATCAGGAACTTCCCCTCGAAGAATATCTAATAATATATCACCTGGATTTTCCTCTAAAGGCTCACCTCCAAATTCATATGACCTAGAAGCCCCACTAGATAAAGCCGCTGACGCAAAATAGTAACTTTTTGGATATTGGACAGAAAAACCAGCTGACTCACTACTAAAAGTAGAAAATCCAGTTAATTCATCGCCAAGACTCTGTACATCAATGCTTTCATCAAGATCTTCAACAGGGGATTCTACTTCCTCATCATCGTCAACTTCGCTTATATCGCTATCGACTTCCTCTTCGCCGTCATCAACTTTCTTAATACTAACCTCTACACCACCATCGTCATCATCCAATTCATCTTCTAAATCACCAATGTCATCCTCAGACTCACTGTCCTCAATAACAATTGAACCTCCATGAAAATCAATCGAAGCTAAAATGTCATAAAACATGTTTTGCTCAGAAACCAAATCATCAATATTGTCACCAGCAGTAAACGAAATCATATATACCCCAGAGCTGATTTTGAGATAATAATACAACTCATTAGTCGAAGAAACGGCTTTCTTATAAGCGTCAATAGCTTTCTGCGTAACCTTGCTTCGAGTAAATCCTCCTGCCAAAATATCAGCACTATCGAGGCTTGTAACCTTCATTGAGTTTGCTAGTTCTTTGGGATCAGTACTCAACCGCTCCAGTGAAATAGTTGCCATTTCTAAGTCAGAAGAAAGGTCAGATTCAGTATCATCCAACTCCACAGCCTCTTTCAAATCAAGACGTTTTGTAATTTTAATTTCCGAATGACTCTCAGACAACATATAATCATCCCTATATTTCAAATTCAATGCTAAAATATCAGAATCATAATCAATCCACTGTGGTAATTCGTCGTCAGTAGTACTCTCTGTATCAATCATATCTATACTATTCACTGTTATTACTTGTTTTCCATCAGTTGTTCGTACAATCTGACCCATTACCTCAACTTCTCTGTTTAAATATTTATCATCGCTTAACTTAACAACATCACTTTTCAAATAAATATTCTTACCGTCTTCCATCCTAAGCAGATGAGTGGCTTGTGTGGAAGTGTAAGCCCCCCCCAACGATTGTAAAACACCAATCCGTCGCTCTTGATTTTGTGTCATTTTCAAAACATCATCAGGATTTGCCGTCTGAGTTCCCTGACAGCCTGCCAACAAGCTAATAACAGTAATTGATAATAATAATTTTTTATACATCATAATTTCTACTTATTTGTTAATTTATTTAATTTTAAATGGCGATACGCCCGGTCTGTGACAGTCCTGCCTCTAGTTGTACGCTCCAACATGCCTAACTGTAGCAAGTAGGGCTCATAAACCTCCTCAATAGTGGATTCATCATCACTGGTAGCAGCAGCTAAAGTATTAAGTCCAACCGGGCCACCTCTAAATTTATCAATGATTGTATTCAACAATATCCTATCCATTTCCTCTAATCCTAACTCGTCTATCCCAAGCATTTTAAGGCATTCTAAAACACTACTAACAGTAATCACTTCTTCACCACTAACAATTGCATAATCTCTGACTCTGCGGAGTAAGCGGTTTGCAATCCTTGGAGTTTGTCTTGCAGATTTTGCCAACATCTCTGCAGCATCATTTTCTATGGAAATATTCATTTTTTTTGCAGAATTTTCCAAGATAATTTTGATATTCTCAGGAGAGTAAAATTTCAGTCTATAAATTGCCCCGAACCTGTCCCTAAGTGGCGAAGAAAGCATACTAACTTTTGTAGTAGCTCCAACCAATGTGAACCTTGGAAGCTTTAATCTCATTGAATTTGCAGCTGGACCCTTCCCAAGGACAATATCAATAGCAAAATCTTCCATGGCTGAATACAAAATTTCTTCAATAGGGGCTTTCAGCCTGTGTATTTCATCAATAAACAAAACATCATCTTGCTTCAAATTTGTAATTATCGAAGCAATATCACCCTGTTTCTCCAAAGCAGGCCCAGAAGTTATCCTCAAATTTGCCCCAATCTCACTAGCAATAATATTTGCCAAAGTTGTCTTCCCCAAGCCAGGAGGCCCGTGCAACAAAATATGATCCAAAGACTGCTTCCTTATTTTGGAGGACTCAATTAAATAGTTCAAATTCTCTTTGATCTCCTTCTGACCAATATAATCTTGGAAACTTTTAGGCCTCAAATTAGAATCCACCTTCGAGTCTGACTCACTAATATTATCCGCAGCTAAAAGAGGTTTTTTCTTTTGTATATTTTGTGAGTTTCTCTTTATTGCCACACTTAAAAATCAAATGCTGTAAAACTATATCAGATTTAATTAGTAGTCGCTACTTTACTAGCCTCAGATTCAGTTTTCCTCTCTAAATTGTATAAATCACTACTTGGAGTAACAAGTGGCGCCTCCGCATGTTCTTTTTTATTGATCTCTAAACGCATGTGTTTACGAGACATATTAGTCAAAAAGAATTTTATACCCTCTGGGTCTGGTGCCTCTGGGAAACTAATAACTGTCCTGGTAGAAGCTGTCTCCACAAGAAACAGTCCAAAATCAAGAAAATTCCATCTTGAAAGAAAACCATTTTCTGAACATTCAATATTCTGTATATCATTCAGCATTGCCTGGGTTTCAACATATTTAAGCGGATTTACCCAATCCAAATGCACGACTCTCTGATTAGTTACTATTAATGTATCCAAATAATACATTGTCAGATCATATGCATACAGAGCAAGAAAGAGAGCACCAATTACTAAATTAACAGTAATCTTCACAGAATTCCCAAATGAATATGTAAAAACATATGCAATCAAGAAAAAGGGCAAACTCATCGCAATGAACTTCAGAGCTCTCCATATATAGAAAAAATAGTGGTGATGATAAACCTTCACAATCTTTTCGTCATGCTGTAATTTCATATAATTCAGATTAAGTTCAAAGCAAATATTAACACAAATTACAAAAAGATCAAGCGCACAAAAAGATTTGTTTAAACTTCACCTTTTCTCAATATCCTTGATGCAGTCTTTCAGACATATTTCGATACAGCGCTCTTCATCCCTTGAATGAAATTTGGTGCGCCCGACACGATTTGAACGTGTGACCTTTGCCTTAGAAGGGCACTGCTCTATCCAGCTGAGCTACGGGCGCATACCGACAGGAATTCTAGAACAATCTTCCAATTTAAATCAACACAAAATTTCACATACAATAAGAAGCTCCTAAGTTTAAGCTCAGTATATATAAAGATTAACAGTCAGTTCTAACTTAAGCGTGAGTATAGAAATCCACAACCTCTTCAGCATTTACCACCATATCACCACTGTATTCTTTATCTCCCTTTACCTGAACAAGAATCATTTTATACAACACTTCTGATACTTCCTCTCTTGTCATATATTCATTGGGCCTAAATTTATTTGTGCTAGTGCCAATCAAGTTCTTATGTGCAGCTAAACTCACATATGAATAATACCAATCATTTTTGGCAACATCAGTGAATGAGTCAGATATTGGCTCATATCCAAGCGGAGAGTATCCCGCTGCTTCCATTAGCATCTTTACAAACTCCGCACGTGTAACAGGATTTGCAGGTTTAAATATATTTCCTTGATACCCCTTTACAACTCCTTCTTGTTGAGCAGAAGCAATATACCGAGCATACCATGCCTTGGAATCAGTATCCGAAAACTCCAACACTACTTTCTTTTTTACATCTTTATTCAGCCCCTCATAAATAAACTTCAGTGCTTCAACCCTCGAAACCGGATTCTTAGGTTTAAACGAACCGTCAGAATACCCCCTAACTACGCCATTTGTCTTCAAAAAGTTTATTGCCACAGATGTATGATCAGCCTCGTTAACATCTGTAAAACTACTTTCATTCAAAATCTTCGATATCTCAGTGACATTACCAGCCGAAACACTTACTCGGATTCCAAAGTCTGCAGTCGGAGTAATAGAGAATTCTGCAACCCCCTCATTAAAGTCAGAAGCTTTTAAATATGTCTTATTTAGAGTTGCGCTCCCATTTTCCACTTTCAAATACAATTCGGAAGTTGGCTTGAAGGCAGTAATCACATTTCCATTCTCGTCTAGAGCAATCACCTTAAACGTTTTTTCTGCATCTACTTTAAATGAATCGCTATACTTGAGCTCAAGCGCTGCCAACTTAGGCACAACAGGAGCCGCTTCAACCGTAGGTTGGGCTGAAATATTCACTGGATCATTTGTTGGTACAATCTCTGCCGGAGGCAATTCATCCGTAACCTCAGGGGCAGTCACAACCGGCGTAATCACAACTGTCTCAACCGTTACAGGAGTAGGCGCGACAGGGGTGGTATTTACACCACTTGAATTCAAATGAGTTTGTACATATACCAAAGGATTAATGGTTGTAGCCATTGCCTTATCCCTACCAAACCCCGCGTTTACAGCCTCGTAAAAGCTATATCCAGCATCTGAAGCCTCTTTTGAAGTATATGGCCAATATATATGCCATGGGGCTTGATCATTATCAATTTGAAAATGTAGGTGAGGTGTCGTTCCGGTACCAGATTCCCCACTATATCCTATTAACTGCCCTTTTTGAACCATTTCTCCCTCAGAGACATCATAACTCTGAAGATGGGCATACCCCGAATAATATGTTGTTTTTACGCTCTGGTCATCTATTGAAGGCACATCATCATGACGCAAAACTAAATTATTTCCAAAGCCAGTAGAGCTCGTAGCAGCTTTTACAACAACAGCGTTTGCAATTGCGTAAACTGGTGTTCCGAGTGGGATTTTGATATCTACAGCCAAATGACTTCCAGCATACTCTTTCCCATCCAATTTGTAATTTCCCATGTATGGAACACTGAATGTAACCTGAGCATTTCTAATATTTTTGTCCGTTGTAGAGCCAAAATCTATTTGTTCGAACGGAATTGCCAACTCACTTGGAGTGTATTTAGGCAAATCGATCAACTTGTCCTGAGGGAGCTGATTATATGGCAGTTTCCACTGAGCGCTACTTAGAGCAACCCAGTTTGGAGACTTCTGAACCGGCAATACTGTTCCAGTGAATTCGGCTGATTTCTGCCCAGATAAGACATTTGCATAGTGATATACACTAGACGAATTCAGCAGCAAAGCACCAACCATGAAAAGTGCCATAATTCCAGATAGCTGGACTACGTTTTTTTCTATGAATTGCCTGAAATTCAAAAGTTGTTTTTTGTTAATTACCATTTTTGTTTTTGTTTTCTTCAAATATTCTTTAAATTATAGCGGAATTACGTCATTTTTTCAATTCAACAGTGGTAAATAAAGACTTTCTCATAAAAAAACCAGAAGAACTGCAAACAATATCAAGCTGGCTGGAAGAAATGCTAGAGCATAAGACGATTGTTTTGTTAGAAGGGCCACTTGGGGTCGGCAAGACAGCTTTAGTGAAAAAAATAGCGGCAGAACAGGGGTTTAGTGAAAATAAAGTTAAAAGCCCCACCTTCAGCTTAATCAACAACTACAAGACAGAAAAATTCAACTTGTCCCACATAGATTTATATAGACTCGACACCCATGATCAATTTCTACTCGAAGAAATCAAAGAATTACTAGAACTTCCAAATTCAATTATTTTAATAGAATGGCCAGAGAAAATGGATTTATCAATCCTGTATTTACAAGCAATACAAGTGATCAATATTAAACTCTCTTTCCAGTCAAAAAGCTTCAGAAAAGTGTCTATCTGTGTTAAAAATACAGCAAACCGAAAAACAGTATGACTTTTGTACACCTAAATACACACTCGCATTACAGTATGCTTGATGCCCTGGGCTCCCCCAAGGACATAGTTAAGAAGGCTAAAGAGCTAGAATGTAACGCAGTAGGACTATCTGACAATGCTTATCTTTATGGAGCAGTAGAGTTTTATAAAGCAGCAAAAGAATTAGAAATCAAACCGATAATTGGATGCGATTTTTATATTACTTCGGGATCACGATTTGAAAAAAGCCTAGAATCAGAAAATAAGACTTACCGCCTCACAGTCATTGCCAAAAACAATCAGGGGTATAAAAATCTACTACAATTAAGCTCTCTTGGAGCACTGGAAGGTTTCTACAGCACGCCAAGAATAGATTTTGAACTGCTTACCAAATATCATGAAGGCCTCATTGTCTTAAGCGGGAACATATCAGGAGAATTGTCCGAATATCTTCTTCAAAGTGATTTAAAAAAAGCAGAAGAACTTATTCAAAGATACAAGGTCCTGTTTAAAGAGGACTACTATTTAGAAATCCAGAGACATTTTAAAATTCCAGAGTACAAACAAATAGAAGAGCAATTGATACAACTATCAGAGAAACTTAAAGTTGAATTAGTAGCAACACATAGCCCTCACTATATTAACACTGAGGACGCAGGCCCACATGACATATTAGTATGCATTGGAAAACAAACTAATTTAAATGACGAAAATCGTTTTAAATATAATGGGGAGTTCTCGTTTCGGCCACCAACAGAAATGGAAGAAATGTTTTCAGATTTACCAAAGGCAGTTGCAAACACAAAAGAAATTGCAGACAAATGCAACGTAGAAATCGAGTTTCATCAGGACCTGATCCCCAAATTTATTACTCCAAACGGAGAAAGTTCCAAAGAATATTTAAGAATACTATGCGAACTGGGGCTAAAAGAGCTCTATCCAAAAGAGGCACAGAAACAAGCTCAGAAACAGCTAAACTATGAGCTAGATATTGTTGATAGGATGGGTTTTAATGACTACTTTTTAATAGTCTGGGACTTTATTTATTATGCCAAGCAAAAAGGAATTATTGTTGGACCTGGCAGAGGATCAGCAGCTGGAGCGATAATCGCATACACTTTAAAAATCACTGAGCTCGATCCAATTGAACATGGATTAGTGTTTGAGAGGTTTTTAAATCCAGATCGTGTGTCTATGCCTGATATAGATATCGACTTTGCCGATCATCGTCGGCATGAGGTTTTGGAATATACGATTGGAAAATATGGAAAGGACTGTGTTTCACAAGTAATTACATACGGAACAATGTCGGCCAAAGCGGCTGTTCGTGATATTGGAAGAGGTATGGGATATCCATATTCAGAAGTAGATAAAATTGCAAAAGCAGTTCCACAACCCGTTTTAGGGAAACACGCTCCACTGAGTGTATCGAAGATCAAGGACCCAAATCTTAGTGACATTTATAAGAATGATGAAAGAGGCCGCGCGCTCTTGGACAATGCAATCAAAATTGAAGGCACAGTTCGCCATGCGGGAACACATGCATGCGCAGTTATCATTGCGGACCGACCTCTTGTTAATTTTACGCCATTACAAGGTGCAACAGATGGAAGCGATGGGATAGTTACTCAGTACTCCATGAAAGTTTTGGAAGAAATTGGACTGTTGAAAATGGATTTCCTGGGGCTGAAAAATCTTACTATTATAGAAAAGACACTTGGGCTAATTAAACAACATCATGGGAAAGAGATAGACATCACCAAAATCCCAATGGACGATAAGAAAACCTTTGAACTTCTTCAAAGGGGTGATACAACAGGCGTATTTCAGCTAGAATCATCTGGGATGAGACGATATATAAAGGAGTTAGAACCCACTAGGTTTGAAGATATCGTAGCGATGATCTCTTTATACCGTCCAGGACCTTTGGAGTGGATTCCAGCCTATATAGAAGGAAAACACAAACCAGAGACAATCACATATTTAGACCCGTCTTTCGAGGAAATCCTTAAAGAAACCAACGGAATTGCCATTTATCAAGAACAAATACTTTTGATAGCCAGGCACTTCGCAGGATTTAGTTTAGGTCAAGCAGATATTCTACGCCGAGCGGTTGGAAAAAAAGACCCAAAAGCTCTTGCAGAGCAAAAAGATAAATTCATTCAAGGAGCTGCTAAATGTGGACAAACAGACAAACACGCAAGACTTATTTTCGAAAAAGTAATTGAACCATTTGCCGGTTATGGGTTTAATAAGGCACATGCGGCATGCTACGCCATGATTTCATACCGGACGTCATATTTAAAGGCTAATTACTCAACTGAACTAATGGCCGCCCTTCTTACTTCAGATAGTGACAACACTGAGAAAATCGTTTTGGAGATGGCCGATTGTGAGGGGATGGGAATCAAGGTAATGCCACCTAATATAAATGAATCTATACTCAGTTTTTCAGTAGTTGGCAAAAGAAAAATACGTTTTGGATTAGCTGCAATTAAAGGTCTTGGAGCTGGAGCGGTGCAAGTTATTATTGATGAAAGAGACAAAAACGGTAAGTTTAAATCGCTAGAGGAGATAGTCACGCGGCTTCCATCAAAACTAATTAACAAAAAAACAATAGAATGCTTAGCTTATTCAGGCGCTTTGGATGAATTTGGGAAAAGAAGGACAATTGCGGAGAACTATGAGGTATTCTCCACATTCTCCAAGAACTTAGAAAAAGCAACTTCTGGAAATGTAGATCAAACAGATCTATTCGGCAGCTTTGATGAGGAAACCACTAATGAGCTTAATCAAAAAGTACAACTCGATGAAAAAGACCCCTTGGGAGTGATGGAAAGACTACAGAAAGAAAAAGAATACTTAGGAGTCTATGTGTCATCAACCCCTCTAAAAGGATTGAGCAAATATTTAAGGAGTAAAGGAAAACCGATATGTGACTTTACAGAAAAAGACTTGGAGAAAAAACATAGAATTGCAGGCATACTCACCTCAATCAGAACTATTATAACAAAATCTGGAGCCGCAATGGCATATGCAGAATTAGAAGATGCAGCAAGTAAAATTTCCTTAGTAATTTTCCCCAAAATTTTTGCTGATTTAAAATTTAAAATCAAAGTAGATGAAATCTTTGTAGTAGAGGGACGCCTAAATTTCCGCAGAGGTGAACTTCAGATGTCAGTTTACGAGATGAAAGGTATTTCTCTTGAAGCAATGATAAAGAACGCCCAAAGTACAGGACGTTATGATCCCGATGAAATAGTAGTTAAAAAGCAACCGAATATAAATGTCGAAAAACTTTCAGCCAAAGAGGAAAGTCAGGGGGCGCCCATTGGCAAAACAAAATTCAAACATATTGATATTCTTGACCAACAAGTAATTATAAAAATCCCCAGAGATGCCCCATCATCAGTACTATCTCAGCTAAAATTATTGCTTGTCGCTCAATCTGGAAATTACAAAGTCGAAATGAAAATCCCTCAGAACAATGAAATTCAAACAGTAAAAACCAGCCTTACTATCAACAATGACGAACAAATCCTACAAAAAATTGAAAAACTTCTTGGATAAAAAAGCAAAGACATTATAATTCACAAGTAATAAAACAAAAAAATGCTGTCAAATACATTAATCAACATACTCATAATCATAGGGGGCTTAGCCGCACTGATTTTTGTTTTACTTATCGCAAAGCGAAAATATCTTTCTCATCGCAAATTTAAAAGATCAATGGACATGGTCTTTTTGAAAGTACAAATCAGCAAAATTGAATCGAAAGAACAAGTAGACAAGGAGCAAAGCGTTGGAACTAAGGATTTCAAAGAGGCAATTGGAGTAATGGGGCAATTATTTGATTCATTGCATTCAATTCACTCTGGAAAATGGATTAACAAATTTATTGGAGAAGAATTCATCTCTCTTGAGTATGTAGTAATAGAAGACCAAATTTATTTTTATTTTGTAGTCCCTTCGAATCTAAGCTCACTTGTTGAAAAACAAATTACTGGATTTTTCCCAGAGGCATATGTTGAGCAAGTAGAGGAATACAATATCTTCTCTCCCGAGTGCAAAACCGCCGCCACTGCACTGACTCTCAAAAAGCAATTCATGTACCCCATAAAAAGCTACAAGAGACTCAATTCTGACCCAATCAACAATCTAACAAACGCTCTCTCAAAACTTCATAATGAAGATGGAGCAGTTATTCAAATAATTATCAGTCCAACTGATAAATGGCAGAAGCAAGGGCGGGAAGAGGCGAAGAACATGATGAATCAAAAACCCAAAAAAGATGGGATCTCCCTGAATCCAATTAAAATCGCAACATTTTTCTTTAATTTTTTAGTTAAGGGCGGGAAGAAAGACAAGACCCCAGAACTTCAGGGAAAAACTACACCAATGACAGATGAAGAAGTTAAAGACTTAGAGGAAAAGAACACAAGCAAAGGATATGAAACAATTATCAGAGTGATTTGTGCTTCACATGATGAAATGGAAGTTAAATCAAATCTCACCAATATCGTTAGCACTTTTGCTCAATTTGCATCTCAAAGCGCAAATTCATTTACCAGCATTAAGGGGTATTCAGAAAGAAAAATCATTGAGGACTATATATTAAGACGATATGACATCCCTTGGATGCAAAAGATAAAAAAGAAAATGGCGATTCTATCAAGCGAAGAATTGGCCTCCGTTTTTCATTTACCAGACATTCGGTTCAATAAGACACCTGGGGTTCACTGGCAAAATTATAAAATCGCTCCAGCACCCAAAAACATGCCCAAGGAAGGCATATTACTAGGACATAATCATTTTCGTGGTGTTACCACCGAAATTAGAGTTAAAAGAGAGGATCGCTTTCGTCATTTTTATGTCATTGGACAAACGGGTACTGGAAAATCATCAATTTTTCAGTCAATGATCCGTCAAGATCTTCTCAACAATGATGGTATAGCAATTGTTGATCCTCATGGTTCTTTAATTGACGATATTTTACCTTTTGTCCCTAGAAGTAGAGCAGACGACGTAATCTATTTCAATCCAGCCGACCAAGACCGCCCCATGGGTTTAAATTTACTTGAAGCTGAAGGAGATGATGAAAAAGAACTAGTAGCGCTCGATGCAATGAACATTATGATCAAACTTTTTGGGAATGAGATTTTTGGTCCACGTCTTCAGGATTATTTCCGCAATGGAGTTCTTACTCTAATGGCTCATCCAGAGGGAGGGACAATTGTAGACATAGTAAGGTTATTTACGGACGATAATTTCCAAAAAGAGAGAGTGAGTCATTTAAAAAATCCAGTAGTTAAGTCATTTTGGACAGATCAGATGGCCAAAACCGGCGCACGTGAAAAACAAGAAATTATTCCATATTTTGCAGCAAAATTTGGGCAATTTATCACAAACACAATGATGCGTAACATCATTGGACAAGAAAAATCCGCTTTTGATTTTATTGATGTTATGCAAAATGAAAAAATCCTTCTAATGAATTTATCCAAAGGGGAAGTAGGGGATATTAACTCAAAATTATTAGGTCTTATCATTGTATCCAAATTGCAAATGGCCGCCCTGCGAAGACAACGGTTTGCCAAGAAGGAGCGAAAAGACTTTTTTATGTATATTGACGAGTTTCAAAATTACATAACCGATTCAATCGAAAGCATTTTATCAGAAGCCAGAAAATATCGTCTAAGCCTTAATATGGCTCACCAATATATTGCGCAGTTAGAAGGAGATGACGGCAAATCTAAAGTAAAGGATGCAGTTTTTGGCAATGTCGGAACCATAATGTGTTACAAAATTGGTGCAAATGATGCAGAGTATATGGCAAAAGAAATGGCACCAGTATTCACAGAGAATGACCTCATTAATGTAGATGGATTCAAAGGAGCAATTAAGCTATCCATTGATAATCACCCCTCTGTACCATTTTCCATCTCTGTAGAACTACCATGGCTCAAAAAAGGCGATCCAAAGGTTGGAGAAGCTATAAAACAACTTTCCAGGCTGAAATATGGACGCGATAGGGAATTCATAGAAAGAGAAATCCAACGTCGAATCGGAATAATTAAGTAGTATCCAAAGCTACTCGTCTAAATTTAGCAAATAAGCCAAAACACAAAGATAGGACTCTGACAAGCTCTTCTAGCCGAAGAAAAGCTTGTTTTTTGGTATAATGTAAAGATTTATCTTTGTTAAAAAGAGACAAATGAGAATAAAAAAAGGACATCTAGTTTTCGCGGTAATGTTTGGTTTACTTCTTAATGGAGAGGCTGTGCATGCACTTGACGATTATGCGGTTACAACAACCAGCACCGAAACAAGCCAAGTACAGATCTTCCCCCAAGAACGCACGTTTACTATCACAGCGTATTACTCACCAATTGCCGGACAAGAGAGATATATACGCGGAAGCCTCGCAGCAGACAAAAGACTTAATGGAAACGGAACAAATGGGGCGGACGGAACACCAGTTTTTCCTGGAATGATAGCAGCCCCAAGAACCATTCCATTTGGTACGAAAATGAGTATTCCCGGAATTGGACTAGTTTCAGTCCACGACCGAGGAGGCGCAATCGTACCCGCAGGACAAAGAGGGCATAGCTTTGACCGCCTTGATGTTTGGATGGGATATGGAGACGAAGGACTCAACAGAGCACTTAATTGGGGAAAAAGAACAGTGAAAGTAGTAGTATATGGAATCGACGAAAGCGTTGAAGAAAATATCGATTTAAGCGGAATTTCCAGCAAAGGGAAAAGTACAAGTAGCAGCCCTAGCCCTAGCTCCAGTGGACAATCGATACCTGTGGTAAAGCAAGCAAGCTTCGGTTACGGAGACAGCAGCGAAGAAATCAAAGAAATTAAAATTAAATTAGCCTCGTTGAAGTATTTCGACGGCCAAATTAATGAGGACTTTGACCAAGACCTTTATGAGGCAATGGTAGTTTTCCAAATACAAAAAGGGGTCGTGAAAAACAGCAATGAGTTTGGAGCAGGATATTTTGGCCCTCAAACAAGAAAAACACTGGCAATGGCAACCACAAGCAAAACCTCTAGTAGCACAAGCATAATCAAAACTGCAAAAGCAGAAGATTCCAAAGATCAATATGCAGAAAACGTACAATATGCAGGGAATGGACTAACGTTTTTGACTTCAGATCTGGAAATAGGGGATTCTGGGCAGGCAGTAATTGAATTACAAACAGAACTCAAAAAGCTACATTTATTTGGATTGGACCCAACAGGATATTACGGGGAAATAACAGCGCATGCAGTATTCAAATTCCAGCAAAGCCAGGGACTTGTGGGAGACAAAGAGTCTAAAGGAGCTGGCGAATTTGGGCCAATTACCAGAAGCAAATTATCCGCATTGGTAAACAGTCGTATAGAAACCAGAAAAACCATCGCAGCAAAACCCGAAGAGAAAGACATGGTTGCCAAGCAATAGAACCACACAACCAAGACCAGGCCGCAACTAGTTTTATATTCACAATAGAACAAGTGTTCTATATAGTAGATGGGCACATTAAAAAGCGCCCATGGTTAACCTGAATCATCACAAACTCACTCTTAAACAAAAAGAAATACTTAGAAAGATAAAAACCTTTCGCGGAGAAGAAGGGTATTTCCCCTCCATTCGCGAATTAAGCCAAATTCTAAGGGTAACTTCCTCCAATACAGTATTCAGCCATTTACAAGCACTAATCAAAAAGGGATTTTTAAAAAAGAATAGCAAAGGCAAAATGATTGCCATAACAGATGAAGCTCACGATTTTTCAGAAGACACCCCAGTTCAAGCCAAACTTTCTTCAATCAGCATCCCATACTTCCCCACAGGCGTGCCAGCAGGCTTTCAGGCCCCCGCAGAGGACGCAGGAAGGGAAAGTTTGACGGTTGACCAGTATCTCATCAAAAACCCCAATAACACGTTTGCACTCAAAGTCAGCGGTGACTCCATGGAGAATGCGGGAATCCTGCCTGAAGATTTATTATTAGTAGAAAAACGCAGCGACGCACGTCCAGGACAAATCATAGTAGCCCACCTCCCCAGTGGATTCACAGTAAAGCGGCTGGTTGAAGAAGATGGTGAAAAATTCCTAAAGGCGGAAAGCAAGCATGAGTATCAAATAAAAATGGAAGAAGGCACAGAGGTTTGGGGCGTAGTGATTGGCATCATAAGAAAATATTAATGTGTTTTTTTCAAAGAACATCATTTCCCAACGCTATTGGGCATATCGACTGCAACGCATTTTTTGCATCAGTTGAACAAGCATACAATCCAAAATTAAAGGGCAAGCCGGTATTAGTTGTAGGTATGGGAGGCAGTTGCGTGATTACGGCCAGTTATGAGGCTCGCAAATACAACATTTCCATTGGAACTCCTATTTGGGAAGCAAAAAAGATTTGCCCTCAAGCAATTGTCATCCCAGGAGATTTTCGGCATTACATGATTTTCCATCAAAAGTTTCTTGAAATAATCCGCGAATTCACACCAGATGTAGAGGCAGCCAGCATTGATGAATGTTATATCGACTTAAAAGGATTACGCAGACTGCATCGAAAATCATATCCTCAAATTTGCTTCGACATGAAAGAAACAATCAAAAAGAAACTTGGAATATCAGTTTCCATTGGCTTGTCTACCAGTAAAATGCTCGCCAAAACCGCCAGTAACTACAAAAAACCCGACGGGCTAACTGTCGTCAGGGGCAAAGACATTGAAAAGTTTTTGAAGATAATCCCAATCAACAAAATCAAGGGCATCGGACACAACACGCGCGCACTACTCCACAAGCAGGGGATTAACACCACTATGCAATTCGTCACCGCCCCACCAGATAAAATCAAAAAACTACTAGGAAAACTAGGCAATGAAATGCAATTAGAGCTGCGAGGCCACAGCATGCGCCCCATCAACACCGAACACCCCCTTCCCAAATCACTAGCCAGAACCCGCTCTTTCACCCTCACCAGCAATAAAGACATAATTCACCAAGAACTCATAAAAAACCTCAGTCTCGCCTTCTGGCACCTCCGAAAAAAGAAACTCAAAACCAAAAATGTCACCATTATGCTCCGGACCAAAGACTACAAAGTATACGGAGAGGAAATCAAAGTTCCAGAAGACCTAAACTGCGACCTAAGTATAGTAAAAGAGATCAACCAAGCATTCGAAAGATTATACCGCCCCAACTCCCCCTACCGCAGCTCCGGCATCATAACCAGCAAACTAAGCCATGAAGACCACATCCCCCCAACCCTCTTCCCAAACGAACTAGAAACCACCGGCCAAATCTCCCTTTTTGAAAAAATAGACCAAATAAATGAAAAATACGGCACCAGCACAGTGGGCTTGGGCACAACATTCAAGGGCCAGGCGAAAAAAGACATATTTAGTAAATTAGACATGCCATTTCTGGGGGAAGCCTTTTAACACCAATAAGACTCTTCCAACCCTACCCCACCCCCCTTACAACATTAAAAGTTTCATAGATTGTGTTCTGCAAGGAGCCAAGCAAGGCGACAAGCTAAGCATACTCCTGTATGCGTGCGAGCGATGAACGCAGTCGACGCAGTCAGACCCCTGCCCTACAATGAAAAATCCCTCCAAACCGTCCGTGAGATAAAAACGCCCACCCCCCTTACAACATTAAAAGTTTCATAGATTGTTCTGCAAGGAGCCAAGCGAGGCGACGAGCTAAGCATACTCCTGTATTCGTGCGAGCAACGAGCGCAGTCGACGCAGTCAGACCCCTGCCCTACAATGAAAAATCCCTCCAAACCGTCCGTGAGATAAAAACGCCCACCCCCCTTAAAACATTAAAAGTCTCATAGATTGTGTTCTGCAAGGAGCCAAGCAAGGCGACGAGCTAAGCATACTCCTGTATGCGTGCGAGCAACGAGCGCAGTCGACGCAGTCAGAACGCAATCTATGAAACTTTTAATTGGTGCTGGAGAGAGGACTCGAACCTCCACGCTTTATGGGCGCTAGCTCCTAAGGCTAGTGTGTCTACCAATTCCACCACTCCAGCATATGTTTTCCAAACGCGAAAAATATAAATTATTAACCCATCAAATGCAAATGGATATGAAAAATTTCCTGACCACCTTTTTGACCAACATTAAACTGCAATCTATATCCTTCAAGGTTCATCTTCTTACCCATATCTCTAGCAACTAACACCAAATGTCCCAATAATGCCTGATCCTGGTCTTCAGCATCCATAATTGTTGCAATTTCCTTTTTAGGAACGATTAATAAATGTACTGGAGCCTTTGGAAACTTATCATGAAAGACTATACATAAATCGTCCTCATATTCTATTTTAGCTGGAATTTCTTTTTTAATAATGCTTGAAAAGATCGTCGACATATTTTTCATTGTTTATAAAAAAAACCTATCCAAAGATAGGCTTTTCAAACGTTTTTTTCAACTAGAGTATCTCTTTATGATGTCAACTGTGTCTCATCAAGAGCATAAACGGCTCTACCAACTCTCATAAATTGAGGACTCTTTTGTAAATTCAAAGAAATCGTACCTTTCTTCACTCTTCTTTGTTTCAAAACTCCAGCAATTATTTCTTGTTTAGTCATTGGTGATTTCTTTCTGAGAAGACCTTCAATAACATCCGCAACAGTACCTCTCTTATATCCCCATTCTTTTAATGCATACAACCCACGACCAACCAGTACGAATTGATCATATCTAATCAACTCATTATGAACGGCCTGTGTTGTAACGACTTTTTTATCAAAGCCAGCTTCTGCAATCCTATTTGCAATTTCAACAAAATGTAACGGTTCATTTCCCTTCTTAAGTACTATATAAGCCTTATCTCTGATACTTCTAGGATTAATATGCCTCCATGAAGTTAATCCATATCCCTCAGGAACTCGCTTCACTCTCTTATCAATTTCCATTGCAGAAAGAACAAAAGCAGATTCTATCTGCTTTCCTTTATCTAAAAATTGTCTTTGTACCTCTTTTGAAAGGTTATCCTCAGTACATACATCACCTGATTTATTCAAATGTGTAATTCCTGAAGCTATTGCGCCCTTAATATCATCGAAATCAATCTCAGATAATTTCCAAAAAGGCTGATATATATTTGTTTTCTCAAACTTAACAACATCCACATTAATATTTAATGCCAAACGTATAATATGAGAATCAGCATCTTGTTTACTTGCAATCTTGTTAATTAACGAAGAAACCAATTTAGTCTCTAATAATAAACCACCATTTTCTTTCAAAACGTCTTTAGCCAATCTATTTATCAGACTGATCCTTGTTGTTTCAACAGTTCTACGTAACTTACCTAGAGCAATCTTCTCTATTTGCCTAACCCTTTCTCTAGTAACGGAAAAGGATTGACCAATCTTTTCTAAAGTTTGCTTTGGTTTATTGTCCAGACAAAAGCGTTTGACAATCACTTCCTTTTCTTTTTGTGTCAATACCAAGAACATATCTTCAATAATATCAGTCAGATTGATATTTTCTTTTTCTTCTTTTGTCGTTGTGTTGTCGTAGTCTTGAGTCATAAGCTTTTTCCTTTATATATTGCTTCAGGCGGTTTCAAATATAAATTGTAGGTAACAATGTTGTCAAGCAAGAAATTTGACATCTAAAACAGTTTGTATATTACCATTGACTATATTGGAATCCGACGGTTCACGATAATAAAGTAATTGCCTGCGGTTGTCAACTTTTATATAATTTGCCATATTTTTAAACATTGTATATATTCCACACGCAAACAATATACTTATGCATAAACAGCTCACAGATCCTGCAAGTCTAACGAGATCTCACCGATTTTGGAGGTTAGTTGAGATAATTCCAGGAGCTTTAACTTGGGGGGCTTTTCTTTTTGTCATACTTGGATCTATTTTCATTCCCATTGCTACTGCAAATATTATTATCACATACACTCTCATTTGGGTGTTTCGTACATTTATATTTTCATATAACCTGGTTAAATCCTTCTATTTTTCCAAAAAAGCATCTAAAACTGATTGGAATCTACTTAACTCCTTCATTGAGAATCCAAAAAAACTTGAATATCTGGTTAAGAAAAAAGCTTTTTCCTTTGATCCCATGATATTACGCCTAAAAAAAGGGCCAGTAGAACCAGTTCTTCTGAAGAAAATAAATGAATTAAAGGCAATTAATCAGTATCTAAAGCCCTCAGAAATTACGCATTGTATAACACTTCCAACTTATAAAGAATCATACGAAGTAATCCGGGCCTCTGTCCTTTCTTATACAAAAAGCAACTATGACCTCAAGAATGTGATTCTTATGTTAGCTTTTGAGGAAACTGATTTGGAGAATGCATTAGAAATTTCCAAGAAGATTAAATCCGAATTCGGACATCTGTTTAAAGCATATCTACATAGTTGTCATCCAAAAAATCTACCAGGAGAACACAAAGGACGCGCTGCAAATGCAACATGGGCGGCCAAAGTTCTTAAAAGATATATAGAAAACAACAACATTTCATACAACAGACTTTTGCTCTCAAGCTTTGACGCAGATACTGCAATTAGCGAAAATTACTTAAGTGAGCTCACATTTAGATTTAGCATTAGCAAAAACAGAAGAGAGGTCGGCTTTCAACCGGTGCCTTTTTACCATAACAACATATGGGACGTACCGATGTTCAACAGACTTGTTGCCATCTCCTGCTCTTTCTGGCAAATGTCTGTAAGCCTTAGAAAAGAAGAAAACAAAAGTTTCTCCTCTCGTGCAATGAGCTTCCAGTCCGTAATGGACTTCGACTACTGGGACTCACAAGTGGTTCAAGACGATTCCAGACAATTCTGGACTGCCTATTTTGTGTATAAGGGAAGACACTACTTAGAGAACATCTATAGTCCTGTATATATGGATGCAGTTCTGGGCAACTCCTACTTAGAAACGCTTAAAAACCAATATAAGCAGTTACGACGATGGGCGTGGGGAGTCAGTGACCTTCCATTTATTGTTTTCAATATATTTAAAGTGAAAGAACTTTCTCTAAAAAGAAAAATCTATGAAATTCTACACTTTATCGAAAGCGTATTTTTCTGGGCAACTGGGCCAATTATTCTTTTATTTGCCGGAATTACTCCCAATCTAGTTAATAAAGACTTTGGCTATTCAATTTTGAGCCACAACCTCCCATATATAATAAGCAACCTACTAAATGTAGCAGCAATTGGAATCCTTGTTTGTCTAGTTATAACCACACTAATCATTCCATTTCACAAACAAAAGAAGCTCTCCAAGAAAATTGCTCTTTTCGTTCAATGGATTTTTGTTCCAATTGTCTCCGTATTTTTGAGTGCATTACCAGCAATTGACGCACAAACAAGGCTCATGCTAAATAAACGCCTAGATTTTCAAGTGACGGATAAAAAAAGAAAATCAACTAGCTCATCTTTTTCACATACTGTTTCCAAAGTCCCACAATAAAGTCTTGAGTCAGTTTTGCAGCCCTTTGCAACTTTGACAAAAGACCATTCAAAAAACGAATTCTTATTACTTTCTCATTAATGGTATGAGGAGACGATGACTTGTTCTTTATAAGTCTTTTTACTTCAATCTCAGTCTTCTTTAACTCCTCCTCTATTGCCATCACTGTCTGCTTCACCATATTTTCTATTGATGGTGCAGCTGCAACTGATGCTGCTCTGCTTGTTGCGTCTCCTGGCACAGGAGCCTGTTTATTCTGCTTCTGCACATACTTCTTCTGTTTTTCATCAAAGACAGACTCATCTTCTGATGACTCTGCAGATTCAACACCTTCAACAACATCTATTGCATGACTATCCACATCCAGCTTTTCAAGCTTCTCACCCTTAATATCCTCAGGCTGCTTCTGAAGTTTTTCTGCACTCTCTTTATTTTTTAATATTTCTTTAACCATATATTCTGTTTATCACACAATTCTACCACAAAAACATGCACAAAAGAACAAAAATATGTTAAAATATATTAATATGTTTACTTATTTACATGCCAACACTTAAAGATTTCGAAGAACAAACCAAGGCTCTTATTAAAGAAGAAAATTGGCCACAGGCCTATAAACTTTGTAATCAAATTCTAAGCTATGATACAGAAAACATCAAATTCATCAAACTAAAGAAATATATTGAAAAGGAGATAGCGAGCATTAACCAAAGGGCAATCAAGGAACAAATTGAAAACCTAGAACCACTGCTTAAAGAGAAAAAATATGCTGAATATCTTAAGGCTATTGCCCCACTTCAATCTTTTGTAAAAGAATACCCCGAAATAGGAACAAAAATTGTTAAAGCAAAAAAACTTCTTGATAAGCAATATCAAGATAAAAGAGATGCAATCTTCAATGAAGTCTCCAATGAAATTAAGTCTAAAAAAGACACGTTAGATTTTAACGAAGTGATGCTAAAGCTAAACAAATTGTATAAGCTCGGAATCCATAAAACTGACGTCCAGAAGCTGGGAAACAAACTGAAGAACCAACATATCAAAAAGCAAATTAAAGAAAACTTAGGCCTAATTAATAGCCAAAAGTTCGAAGATACAATTATTTTTCTGTTAAAACTTAAAAAACTAGATGAAAAAAACGCAAAAGTCATCTCACTAATTAGTAAAACCAAGAAAAACTATCAGTTTCATAAAATTGAAAGCAAAAAGGATTATATTTTTAAAACACTTGAAGAAATTAAGACACTGTTTATACAAAAAAAATATGATCTGTGCATAGTCCTATGCGAGCGTTTACTAGATTTGGACGAGAAAAATGAAAAAGCGAAACGATATAAACAAAACGCTACTGATAAAGCGGACAAAGAGTCACATGACAAAATTCTAAAAGACATATTTAGTTACTACAAAGCTTTCAAAGACAGCGAAGACTACAAGACAAAGAACTATATTCGCATATAGTCATTTTCTTACTTTTTCAGTGCATACTGTTTTCGGCCAACCCTTACAAAATTTTCCTTATTTTTAAGACTCAAAACAATGGTTATTGATTTAACCTTCCTTTGTTTCATTACCTCAATAATGATTTCATCTTGTGACATTGATTCCTTCCCCTTCAAAATAGATTGAATAACATCCGCTACAGTCCCACTCTTATAGCCCCATTCACTTAAACCATATATACCACGGCCGATAAGGATAAAGTCATCATGCCTAATTAATTCATTGTGAACTGCCTGTAAATTGATTTTTTTCTTATCAAAACTACAATCAATTATTTTATTTGCAATGTCCATAAAGTGCATTGGCCCTTTCTGTTCTCTCAAAACAAAGAATATTTTATCTCTTAGAGTTCTAGGGTTAATATTTCTCCATTCATACAGTCCAATCATATCAGCATCAAGAAGTTTGATCTTCTTATCCACTTGAATCAATGATTTGTACAAAGTCTGAGTGATTTCAATTTCTGCCTTTTCAACTAGTACATTATACAAATTAGAAATCGACATTGTTACTTTCGACTTACTTAAATACTCCACTGTAGTTCTACACAAAGACTCCAATTCATCCTGATTCAATTCATGAATAATGATGTATGGATGAAATGACACAGTATTTGACACTCTTTTAAACCTCTCATCAATCGTCAATATCAATTGAAGAGACTCAATGTTAAACTCTATCTTCTTGTTAAGAATTGCTGCAACCAATAGATCTTCTTTCATTACTCCTCCATTCTCCATCAAAATCTCATAAGCAACTTCGCTTACTCCGAGTAAACCACAATTAGGTAAATTTCTTTTAAGCTTAGCTAATGCATTCTTTTCTATCTGACGGATCCTTTCTCTTGTCACGCTGAAATGTTGACCAATCTGTTCCAAAGTAGACCTATCTTTGTTATCCAAATTAAAACGTCTCTCAATTACATACCTCTCTTTCTGAGTCAATAATAAGAGAAACTCGGCGATTTCATTCAAGATAGAGTCGTTTTTAGTCGTCATACTTTTTTTATTAATTATTTGTTTTTAAATCAAAATCCAGTTTGGATTTCTTGCAAGATGTGCATAGTATAACCAAACATTCTCCAAAAAAAAGCAAATATGCTTGTAAAAATTCCCAAAGTTACTCGCCATATACTTCAGATAGAACATACCCACAGCAGGGAATTGTCTTTATTAAAGAAGAAATCCCAAATTCAAATTTTAATATTTTTCTAAGTTTACTTATATGAACATCAACTGTATTTGTCACAATTTTTGCATTCATATCCCAAACTTGATCCAAAAGAGCTGCCCTTGATACAACTCTTCCTCGGTTTTTTACTAAAAACAGAAACAAATCAAATTCTTTATTTCTCAAAAAAACGGATTTGATACCATCACCTACCGTTCTCGCGTTGATATCTATTGATAGCTCACCCAGTTTTATTTCTCCAATTTCAATATAGTCCTTCACTTTAGTTACTGACTTGACATCATCCATGATTACAGAAGTAATAATCGGCATTTTATAAAATCTGAGACTGAAATGATCTTTCTCAACTTGGTATTCAAGAGTTTCCCTCCAATCGTTCACAATTATAAAAAAATCAACTCTCCTTAATACCCGTTCTAAGTAAAACAAATCCACTTTTACTCCATCAAGTATAACAGCGTAAAATTGTTTATCAGATGAATATGCACCAAGCTTCAAGAACAAATCATCGTAAAGCACTATCTCATGTGTAAGTCCTGACTCTAACAATACATCCTTCCAAAATTCAACCCCCTTGTCTGTTTTCGTAACTATGATTGTTTTCATTTTTATATCCGTCAATTGATTTTCAACAGAATGATATGTCAATATTAGCCAACCATCAAAACATGACAAATTCAAAAACAAATAATTTTCTCTATACATAAACGATAATTCAAAATAATATACTGTAGTCCTGTCACTGGAAGACACTTATGAAAAATCTCACACAACTAGAGCTCATACTAAAAGAAGCGTCATACCCTCTATATAGGGCAAAACAGATAATTCAATCAGTATATAAAAACGGAGTTACTGAATATCAACAGATTAAGAATATTCCCCTACAGCTCCGTGAGTTTCTCTCGGCAAATGTGCCAATTCTCTCTTTAACGCCAATACACCACCAAAATTCTAAAGACGGCTTCACAGAAAAAGTTCTATTTCAGCTATCTACTGGTGAAAAAATTGAGTCAGTCCTAATGAAATTTAAAGATGGGCGCAACACTATATGCATTTCTTCACAAGCAGGATGTACTATGGGATGCAAGTTTTGTGCCACTGGCGCAATGAAGTTTAGCCGCAGCCTAACTGCAGAGGAAATAACTGACCAAGTTTTATATTTCTTTTCCAAGTTAAAAAATGAGAATCAACAAATAACTAATATTGTATACATGGGGATGGGAGAGCCCTTTTTAAATTATGAAAACACCATTGCTTCAATAAACACACTTATTGACCCGAAGCATTTCAATTTTGGTTCACGTAGAATTACCGTATCCACATGCGGCATAATCCCAGGCATTGAAAAATTTACCTTAGAGCCCTTTCAAGTGAATCTAGCAATTTCTTTACATGCTCCAACGCAACTTATAAGAGAAAAAATAATGCCCGTCGCAAAAATATACCCACTTAAGGAACTTCTAGAATCAATTAACAAATACATAAATAAAACAAACAGAAGAGTTTCATTTGAATACATTTTACTAAAAGACATCAACGATTCTGGAGATAGTGCCAATGAATTAATTAATATCTCTAAAAAGAATTTAATTCACATCAACTTAATTCCATATAATAATACTGATTTAAATAGTCTCTCGGGAAGTGACAAAAAGCGCATATCGGAATTTAAAAATATCTTACAAAGTGGTGGCATAAATGCTACAGTCAGATTGTCCATGGGCCAAGACATAGATGCAGCCTGTGGTCAATTAGCAAACATATCCTAACTTCAATGTAAATGGACAATGAGAATAAAAATGACGGTAAAAAGACGAATATCAATTTAAAAGTGGACCCAGGACAGGAACAAGGCATCTTCACCAATGCAATATCACTGCATGTAACACACAACGAAGTAACAATAGACTTTGGTTTCCTATTACCAGGTCAGCAAAACCCTGTAACAATTAAACTCGCAAGCCGAGTTAACATGACTCATCAAACTGCAGAAAGTCTAATGAATGTATTATCAAACGCCATACTTGACTGGCGGAATAAACAAAAAAAAGCTAAAAACAATGAACAATCAAAAGAATAAGAGCACTTCAAACATGGATAAAATAGTATCCCTCTGTAAGAGAAGAGGATTTATTTTTCCCTCATCCGAAATTTATGGTGGTTTTTCAGCGATATATGATCTGGGACCATATGGAGTTGAACTTGGAAATGCCTTGAAACGCGAATGGTGGAAGAGCATGGTACAAACTCGACAAGACGTCGTGGGATTAGATTCCGCAATATTTATGCATCCAAAAATTTGGGAAGCCTCCGGACATGTGTCTGGTTTCTCTGACCCACTAACTGAATGTAAAGAATGTCATAACAGACTCAGAGTAGATCACCTCTTGGAAGACATTGGCGTAGAAGCTGATGAAAAACTTGCAGAAGATGAAATCAACAAGATTTTTTCTGAGAATAAAGCTAAAATTAAATGTCCAACATGTGGATCTCAAAACTTTAGCGAGGTGAAAAAATTTAACCTTCTGGTTAAATCAAACTTAGGGGACTTCACAGGTAAAATGAAAGACAACGTCGTATATTTAAGAGGTGAAACCTGTCAGGGAATCTATGTAAACTACAAAAACGTATTAGACTCGTCACGAGTTAAGATACCTTTTGGCATTGCTCAAATAGGAAAAGCATTCAGAAATGAAATAACAGCTCGACAGTTCGTGTTCAGAACAAGAGAATTTGAACAAATGGAAATGCAATACTTTACAACACCAGACGAGGAACTCGTTGAATATAATAAGTTAAAAGAATATCGTTTCAAATTCTATCTTGATCTGGGAATAAAAGAAGAAAACTTGAAATGGAACAAACATAAAAACCTAGTTTTCTATGCCAAAGAAGCTTATGACATCGAATATAATTTTCCATTTGGTTTCAAAGAACTCGAAGGCATCCACGCACGCGGCAATTACGATTTAACACAACATTCAGAATTTTCTGGTACTAATCTAAAATATCAAGACCCCAAAACTGGTGAATCTTTCCTTCCACATATTATTGAATCATCAGTAGGTGTTGGCAGGATGATGTTAGCCTTTCTTACAGAGGCATATAACGAAGAAGAATCAAAGGACGGGACCAGAGTTGTGTTAAAACTTCATAAACTACTCGCTCCAATCAAAGTTGCTGTATTCCCACTACTCAAAAACAAGCCTGAGCTTGTAGAAAAAGCAAAAGAGGTTTTCAATCAACTCACACCACATTGGATGTGTGAATTTGATGACAACGGCAATGTCGGCAAACGCTATCGCAGACAAGATGAAATAGGAACTCCATACTGTATAACTGTTGATTTTCAGACACTGGACGACAATACCGTTACCATTAGAGACAGAGACACAATGGAGCAAGAGAGATTGAACATTAACGATTTAGTTAAGTACTTAAACACAAATTTAGCATAATTCACAACACTATTAGGAGTGGTCAACACTAAGATGCTCCAAAGAGGGGGATAATAACAGCTAAGAAGGGAAATACGGCTCTACTATGCTATAATAATCAGATAAAAATAATAATAAAAAGCTAATTGGAAAATCCATTTGAACAAATTGCATCAGGAGACGTCTTCTTTGGGATACTAAACTTAGTTATCTATGCTTTCCTTGTTTATTTAGTTCTATTTCTTGCCAGACGGACAATAAAGTTTGTTTACATACTACGGCAAAACAAAACTCACGTCTTTTTGAAAATACGAATCCCCAGAGAAGAATCTTCAAAAGATAATGAAAAAAAAGAAGAAAAAGATTTCAAGGAAAAAATCAGCATAATGGATCAGTGTTTCCGCAATATTCATGAAATATCTGAGCTCAGTTTAACGAATTTAATAAAAACAACATTATTTGATTCCAATATTATTTCGTTTGAAATTGTAGCTCAAAACAAACTTATAGATTTCTATGTAGTTACCCCTAAAGTCTATCGTGTTCTAATAGAAAAACAAATTACCTCATATTATTCAAACGCTGATATCATTCCTGTAGAAAAATATCCACTTGTTAATGAAGGCGGTCATTTGCGAATGTATTTTGCATACATGGCGAAACCATTTTGGTTTCCATTTAAGACATATAAGTATATGGAAAATGACCCGATTAACGCCCTAACAAATATATTTTCAAAATTGGAAAAAGATGAAGTCGCTGGCATTCAAGTCGTTATGCGCCCTATTCGCAGCAGAAAATATAACAAAATAATTGAGAAAAACGCAACGATTCTATTCAAAGGAAAAAAAGTAAGTAAATTTACAATTCCCGGCATGGGATTCCTAAGTAATATGATTGTTGGACTATTCTTTGGATATGACAAAATCATTAAAGATAAGGGAGATTCAGGCGGAATTGTACGTATGCTTCAACCACTCGAAGAGAGATCCAAAAAAATGGGAGAAATGGCTCAACAACCAATGTACAGAACCGTTATCAGATTTTTTGGTTCAGCAAAAACATCAGCAAAAGCAGAACAAATCACTAACAATGTTAATCTTGCCTTGGCAATGTACCGTGATGAATCATCAAATTGGTTCCAGACCAGAAGAATTATACCAATCGATTTGCTCAACAATCCGATGATGTTGTTCAACTATCAGAACAGGTTAATTGACACATCATTCGGCATTTTTGGCGAAAAAAA
>SWBW01009826.1_pt1 | contig 47604 bp, 41 predicted proteins | sample 4693041 | NCBI WGS metagenome assembly SWBW01 (sample SAMN10267271, study PRJNA491770) | bioreactor metagenome | isolation source: DHS bioreactor inoculated with marine methane seep sediment | place: Japan: Omine Ridge, Nankai Trough | collected 2006-05-06 | reverse complement strand
TTTTTTAAAGCTTCTTGATTCATACTACTTGTCTGCTAAATTCACAATACTTTATGTCATTTACAGCAGTTTTGTTTAAAATGACCACATATGGAAGCTTTGCGGTTTTTACTGGTGCGCTCCATAATGTCTTTTGGTATCCATATCCATTACGAGAAAACTCTATCAAATCTTCTTTACGAGATGTTCGTTGCAATGCTTCGCGATCAATTTTAGAGATGTCTAAGAGGCTGCTACTGAATTTTTCAAAAGATACTTTTATTGTTACATCAAAAGCTCTAGCCAGTTTACGTAGCGTTTTAATTGTCCAGGCATCGTAGTCTTCATCTTCAAGAGCACAAATACGTTCTTGCTTCATTTTGGCTGCTTCAGCAAGTTGTTGTTGTGTCCAATTGCGTTGTTCTCGTAGAGCTTTTATTTGTGCAGCAATAGCCATATTGGAAAATTGTTCCATATAAGCATGTGCATATTCTTTATCATCGAATTCAGTTACCAATGTTTTAACTAATTCTTTCATGGGAACACCTTCGCTTATGGTTCTTAATGATAATCTGTTTTCGTTGGTCAGCTTTCTGATCTGCTTTATCAGGCACTAAACTAAAGTCACGCTCTGTTGCACCAATTAACAGTGTGTACTCTTTTTCATTATCAATTGGTCCTTTGCATAGCATGGGCCTAAGTTGAACTTTACCTTTTACTCTAAGTTTCTGAATACCCGGTGTCGGTGTGTCAGTAAGTACATGTGGAAATAATTCAGGCCCATGTAGAGCTAGCATATCGAGCTTTGCATTAAGTTTTGCGCGTTCAACTTTTTGTAAATTATTTGTCCACCCTTTAATATCGTTACAACCGTTTTCATCAACGTAGTCGAATAGAGTGAATTTAATCATATAACAAAATTATTATAATTACTATGAGTATAAATACTAGGGGATCGATAAAATATTAGCTGTTTAAAATGACCAAATGGCTTCAGCATTTGTTGATTTTTGTATACTAAAGAACAGGTAGAAAAAGTGATACACCGTAACAGACTAAATTTTAATTATCAAGTAAATCAACTAATATATTGATTTTATTAGATAATTAAAACAGTTTGCTGTGATATCTAGCGATTAGCTATAGAATTAGGCAATCCTGCCTTGCTAAACAATATGCATCAGAAGCTCCATTCCGCTCTGATTGAAGGCATAATACCCAAGCTAATAAAATATCAGGGCATTGTCTTCATTGAATAATTTAAATACCGCATGACCACACCCCGCCACCAAACCTCGATCGACCTGAAAATCCCCTTCCACGACGTCGACATGATGGAAATCGTCTGGCACGGCCATTACGTCCGGTACTTCGAGGTCGCGCGCTGCGCCCTGCTGGACAAGATCGGTTACAACTACCGGCAGATGCGCGATTCGGGCTATTCCTGGCCGGTGATCGATCTGCGCATGCGTTATATCAAGCCGGCCGCTTTCGAGCAGGTCGTCACCGTGCACGCGGAGATCGTCGAGTGGGAGAACCGGCTGAAAATCAATTATCTGATCGTCGACAAGGAAACCGGCGACAGGCTGACCAAGGGCTACAGTGTCCAGGCAGCCGTGGATCTGGCCAGGGACGAGTTGTGTCTTGAATCGCCGGGCATTCTGCTGGAGAAGCTGGGCGTGGAGGTTTCGTGATTTATTTGAAGGCCTTAGTGCTATTTCTGTTAACGGCCAGCGTCGGCATGGCCGATGAACTGCTCGACCAGATCCAGGCCCGCCTGACCAGGGCCGCGATCACGCGCGGCGCTTTCGAGCAGACCAAGCAGCTGAAAGTGCTGCGCAAGCCGCTCGTTTCGAACGGCACGTTTATCTATGACAAAAGCCGCGGCATCGCTTGGAAAACCCTGTCGCCCGTGCCGTCGCTGCTGCTGATCAGCGATACGCGCCTGTGGACGGCGCAGGGCGAGCAGCCTGTGCCGGCGGCGTTCGGCAAGGTGTTCCAGGCCATGCTGGGCGCGGATCTGGCGCAACTGGCCGCGGCCTTCGAGATTACCGGAGCGGCCAGAAAAACGAGCTGGCAGGTCAGTCTTGTGCCCAGGGACGAGATGCTGAAAAAAGTCATCAGCCGCATGCAGCTATCCGGCGACCATGAACTGCGCCTGCTGGAAATCTTCGAAACCAACGGCAACAGCAGCACGCTGCGCTTTCAGAACATCAGCCATCCCGACCGGCTAGCCGTGGGTGAAGAAGCCGATTTTGCGCATTTATCACCCTAGAGTTGCCGCGTTCGCCTGGCTGCTGGGTTTGCTGGCGCTGGGCGTTGCCGGCAGCCGCGCGCTGACGGCGGACTGGCTGGAAACGGGCTTTCTGGCGCTGTTGCCGGCCACCGAGCAGCTGCCCGAAATCGCCCGGGCCGTGCGCCGGCACAACGAGCTCATCAACGGCAAGGTCATCTGCCTGACCGGCGCGGACTCGGCGCCGCAGGCCGTCGTCCACGCCGGGCTGCTTAAGGAGCGGTTCGAGCGAAGCGGCCTGTTCAAGGCTGTCCGGCTGCAGGTGGATCAGCAGGCGTTTGCCGAACGCTACCGGCAATTGTTCGCCTACCGTTACCAGCTGCTCGATGCGCAGACGCGCCGTATTTTGCAGGATCAGCCCGAGGCATTGATCGGCCGCAATCTGGAAATCCTTTACAGCCCGGTCGGACAGCTGGAGGCGGCGAATCTCGAACGCGACCCGCTGCTGTTGTTCAGCCGCTATTTCAACGCCCAGAGTCCGGGCCGGTTCACGCTGGAGCAGGGCGTGGCGGTCGTGCGGGACGGCGAGCGCTTCTGGGCGCTGCTGATCGCCGATATGGCCGACAACAGGCTGCCTCTGGACAACCTGGAGGTGCTGCGGGAACTTGTGAACGACGCCAAAGACCCGATCGAGGCGGCCGGCGGCGAACTGCTCGCGACCGGCATGCCGCTGTTCACGGCCGAGGGCTCGCATAGCGCCCAGCGCGAGATCGCCATCGTCAGCATCGGTTCCACGCTCGGCATCCTGCTGTTGCTGCTGACTTTCCGCGGCGTCCGGCCGCTGCTGCTGTCCTGTCTGGGGATAGCGGCCAGCACGTTCGCGGCGCTGGTCGTCAGCATCCTGGTGTTCGGCAAGATCCACATCCTGACGCTGGTGTTCGGCGCCAGCCTGATCGGCGTCGGCATCGACTATGCGCTGCATTACTTCTGCAACAGCTTCAGCTCGGCGGACTGGACGCCCGCGAAAGGCCTGAAGTTCATCCTACTGGGCATCACGCTGGATCTGGTGACCAGCCTGATCAGTTATGCCAGTCTGGGCGTGCCGCCGTTTCCGCTCCTGCGCGAGATCGCGTTTTTCTCGGTCATCGGCCTGATCGGCGCCTGGGCCACCGTGGTCCTGCTGTTTCCGCTGCTGCTGACGGGCTTCAAGCCCACCCACAAGCCGGCCATGCTGCGGTTGACCAGCTACTGGCAACAGCACTGGCCGGCCTGGCTGCTGAGGAACCGGGCCTGGCTCGCGCCGGTTGCGATCGTGGCGATCGCGGGCGGGCTCTGGCAGCTGACGCCGCGCGACGACGTGCGCCTGCTGCAGTCGGCCTCCGCCGAACGCCTGGCGGCCGATCAGAAAATCCGGCAACTGCTGCCCGTCAGAGCCGACAGCCAGTTTTTCCTGGTGGCCGGAACAGATCCTCAGGACTGGCACCGGAACGAGCAGGCCCTGCTGCAGCGCCTCGAAGCCCTGAAACAACAGCGGGCGCTGGCATCGTTCGACGGGCTCAGCCGCTACTGGCCCGCCCCGGACATACAGTTTGCCAATTATCGTCTGCTGAAGCGGGCGTTCCATGAGACCGGCCTGCTGAAACGCTACATGGCGGAACTGGGATTTGACGAGCAGGCCATTGCCGAGGAACAGCAGCGGTTTAAAATCGCCGAAAATAACAGCATCGGCCTGGCCGAATGGCTGGACGGCGCCGACGAGGCGCGCAAAATGCATTGGCTGGGCTGCGATGCCGGCCGCTGCGTGAGCACGGTATCGCTGAGCGGCATCAGGGATCTGGATGCCCTGTCGCAGCTAGACGGCTTGCCGGGCGTGCGCTGGGTGGACCAGGCCAGCCAGCTTTCGTCGCTGTTCGAACGCTACCGGGCCAGTGCCAGCATCCTGCTGGTCGCCGCTTACGGCATCGTGCTGATAGGGCTGGGATGCAAGTTCGGCTGGCGCAACGCGCTGACGATCATGGCCGTGCCGGTGCTGGCCACGGCCGTCTCTCTGGCCATGCTGGGCTGGTTCGACCAGCTGTTCAGCCTGTTCAATCTGTTCGCGCTGCTGCTGGTGCTGGGCATCGGCGTGGACTATGGCATCTTCTTCTTTCTGGCCGGGGATAAGCGCTCCAGCACCGCTCTGGCCGTCACCCTGTCGGCCATCACGACCTTACTGTCCTTCGGCCTGCTGGCGGTCAGCTCCACGGCCATCGTCCATGCCTTCGGCTTCACCGTCGCGGCGGGCATTCTGACGGCCTTGCTGCTGGCGCCGCTGGTGGGTCTCAAGCGCACGCGATAACAACGAGCGGCCGATGCAAGACAAAGCGCTGGCCGCCCGCGCCCAAACCGTTTACCATGCCGCCTCCGGACAGAAAGCCCAAACGCTGGCTGATCCTTTTTCCAACCGCGCACGCGCTGTGCAACCAAGGATTAAAACATGAGTAAAGTTGTTATTGAACATAACCCCGATGCGTCCCGCCTGGAAGAACTGGGTGTTTCGAGCTGGCCGACCTGGTCGAAAGAAGTGTCGGTATTCCCGTTTGATTTCGATGATCAGGAGACGGCCTACATTCTCGAAGGCGAGTGCGTGATCACGCCCGACGACGGCGGCGAGCCGGTGCACTTCGGCGCCGGCGATCTGGTGGTTTTCCCGGCCGGCCTGTCCTGCACCTGGGAAGTCAGGAAAGCGCTCAAGAAGCACTATTCTTATGATTGATTGAAGGGTGGGGGCGACTTCAGTCGCCCCTGATCGAATACAAGCCCCCATTCAATTGTAGGGTACGCACTGCGTACCTTCTTGAAAGTCTGACTCGCCAAGAATTTTGAAAATGGTACGCGGTGCGCACGAGACTGTGAAAGTATTCAATTTAAAAGATTTAACCACGAAGGACACGAAGAGCACGAAGTTTTATCCGTTTTATTCTTCGTGTTCTCTGTGTTCTTCGTGGTTTATTTAAGCGCATCCTATAGGCTGAATACTTTTACAGCCTCGTACGGAGTGCGTATCCTACGGCTGATCCGTCCAAAGGCGACTTAAACTGCCCTATATCACTACAAAACAAACTTCATGCCGATCAGGATCAAAAGACTCGCCAGTACCGGCCTTAGCACCCTTTCCGGAATCTTGGCGCTGAAATAGCTGCCGACGTAAATGCCGGGCAGGGAGCCGACCAGCAGGCTGCCGAGCAATACCAGATCGACATTGCCCATATGCATATGCCCGAGCCCGGCGACGGCCGTCAGCGGAATCGCGTGCGCCAGATCGGTGCCGACAATGCGCACGGTCGCCAGGCGCGGGTACAGGAACAGCAGGGTCACCGTGCCCAGGGCGCCGGCGCCGACCGAGGTCAGCGTGACCAGCGCGCCCAGGATCAGGCCGGTCAGGACCGTTAACGGACTCTGCCAGCGGCCGAAGCGCTCATGATGGGTCTTGCGCTGCAGGGCTATTTCGTGTTCCTGGCTTTTACGGGTAAAGACACTGCGGAAAATCAGCGAGATCGCCGTTAAAATCAGTGCCACGCCCAGCGTCGTGGTCATCAGCTGCGTAACGCCGTTATCCTTTTCGACCACATAGGTCAGCAGATAAATCACCGTCAAGGCGGCAGGCAGGCTGCCCAGCGCCAGCAATCCGACGATTTTCCACTCGACCGACTGGTGCTTGTTATGGTGCACCAGTACGCCGCCGGTCTTGGTAATGGCCGCGAACAACAAATCCGTGCCGATCGCCGTCTGCGGAGCAAAATTAAACAGGAACACCAGCAGCGGCGTCATCAGCGAGCCGCCTCCGACGCCGGTTAAACCGACTAATGTGCCAACCAGCAAGCCTGAAGCGATATACCCTATGTCCATAAATAAAGAGCCTTAATTCTCAAGATAATAACAGTAGCCGGGCATTATATAATTATTGCCGGGTTAAGAAGCGATTAATGCAGGTAATCAGGCAATGGCCGTTTTTTCGCCAGAGTCAGCACAAAATCGGCTTCTATTTCGAGTTCGGGCGCCTCCTTGATAGCCTGCCGGACAGGGTCCGGCGCCCGCCAGGCAAAAGGCGTCATCTGCAGCAACGCGATGCGTTGTTCGCCATCCGGCGTGATCTTGTAATGGAGCCGCTCCGTCGCCAGACACTCGAAGCCGGGCGGCAACTCGCCGGAAGCGGCGTGCGCCCTGACCTCGCTGTAGATGAATTCCTTCAGCTGCCACAGGTGGCGCGGCCCCGGCGTTACCGTCAGCAACAGGCCGTCAGGTTTCAGCACCCGCTTCAGTTCCTCGTCATTCGAGGGCGCGAAAACTCTCAACAACAGATCGAAATAGTGATCGGCATAAGGCAGGCGCTGCGAGCTGGCGACGATAAAGCGGGCGCCGGGCTGTTTTTTGGCCGCCATGGCGACGGCGGTTTTGGCGATGTCGAGGCCGTGCACGGCAACATCAGGACAATGGGCTTCGATAAACCGGCTGTAATAGCCTTCGCCGCAGCCTAAATCCAAAACGCGTTCCGGCTTGCCGGCGGCGATCATGGCCGCGACGGCCCGGGCCAGGGGCTGGTAAAAGCCGGCTTCCAGGAATGCCCGCCTGGCCTGCATCATCGCCTTGCTATCGCCGGGCTCGCTCGAGTGCTTGTGCTGGACCGGCAAAAGATTCAGGTAGCCTTCGCGGGCCAGATCGAAGCTGTGCCGTTTCGGGCATTGATAGCTTTTGCGCGTGGCGGACGCTTCCAGCGGTTCGCCGCAGACTGGACAGATATAACAGGACATGAAAGGTAACGGTTCGGGCTTGTGGAGGGTGTATTCTATAGCCAATACCCTTCATTCCGAAGCGCTTATTCATGTTATTATTGGCGCCTTTATTACCTTGCGGTCATTCAACCATGTCGTTAACGGCGCCCATGGGTCAGCAAAACGATCCCGGCATAAAAAACAACAATAGCTGTCATCACGTCATCATCATCGGCGCCGGTCCTTCAGGCAACATCGCCGGCGCCCTGCTGGCGAACAAGGGCTACCGGGTCACGATTCTGGAGCGCAGCCTGTTCCCGCGCTTCAGCATCGGCGAAAGCCTGCTGCCGCAATGCATGGAATTCATCAAGGAGGCCGGCATGCTGGACGCCGTCGTCAATGCCGGCTTCCAGTACAAGGACGGCGCCTCGTTCGTGCGCGGCCGCAAATACACCGATTTTTCCTTCGAGAACAAGTTCACCGCCGGCATCGGCACCACCTTCCAGGTGCAGCGCGGGACCTTCGACGGGCTGCTGGCGCAGGAAGCCAAACGTATGGGCGTCGAGATACGCTGGCAGCAGGAAGTGCTGGCGGCCGATTTCTCGGCGGACAGGCCGAAATTGGCCGTGCGCGATGCGGCGGGCGAATCGCTGATCTGCGAAGCCGATTTCGTGCTCGATGCCAGCGGCTTCGGACGCATCCTGCCGAAGCTGCTGGATCTGGAGTCGCCTTCGGGCTTTCCGGTCCGGCAGGCGCTGTTCACGCATGTCGAAGACCGCATCGGGGCCGGCGCCCGCTTCGACCGCAACAAGATCCGCATTACCGTGCATCCCGAGCATGAGGATGTCTGGTACTGGCTGATACCGTTCAGCAACGGCCGCAGCAGTCTGGGGGTCGTGGCCCGGCAGGCATTTTTCGATTCGCTGCCCGGCGATAACAAGACCGCGCTGCGGCAGGTCGTGGGCCAGGACCCGAGCCTGACCGAGCTGTTAAGCAAGGCCGAATTCGACACTCCCGTGAACACCATCACCGGCTATTCGGCCAATGTCAGAAGCCTGTACGGCAAGGGTTACGCCCTGCTGGGCAATGCCGGCGAATTCCTGGACCCGGTGTTCTCGTCCGGCGTCACGATCGCCATGAAGTCGGCCAGTCTGGCCGCCGCCGTGCTGGACCGGCAGTTCAAGGGCGAGGCGGTCGACTGGCAGGCCGATTATGCGCGGCCCCTGCAGCGCGGCGTCGACACCTTCCGCGTGTTCGTCGACGCCTGGTACGACAGCCGGTTTCAGGACGTGATCTTCCACGACAAACAGCGCCCCGAAGTCAAGGCGATGATCTGCTCGATACTGGCCGGTTATGCCTGGGACGAAAACAACCCCTACGTCAAAAACGCCCGGTCAAGGCTCGATACGCTGGCGGCATTTTGCCGCGCCGACAGGGAATGACCGGATTGACCCTGGCCCGCAGGCCGTCCGTTTTTGCAGTCGTGTTCATGATGCTGGCCTTGCTGGCCGGGTGCGCGGTAACACAGCGTCAAGACACGGCCGGACAGCCGGCCGTTCTGCCGCTCGCACCGCCGACGGGACCGGCGCGGCATATTGTGCAGCAGTTGACGGCCACCTGGACGGACCGGCAGGAAACTTTGCTCTGCGTGCTGGAACTGGACGCTCGCCATATCGCCATGGCCGGATTGACCAATGAAGGCTTAAGCCTGTTCAGTTTAAGCTATGACGGCCATACCCTGACGGCCGACAAAAGCCCGCTGCTGCCCGAGGCCGTGGCGCCGGAATTTATCATGGCCGATCTGCAGCTGGTATACTGGCCCGTCGCCGAACTGAAAAAAATACTGCCGGCCGGCTGGCGACTGGAAACCGGTCCGGGCCATCGTATGTTGTACCGTCAAGATGATAAGAAAGTTGAAATCCGCTATTTGTCGCCCGATATCCCATGGCCCCGGGACGTCGAGCTGACCCACCATCAATACCGTTATCGCTTGCACATCAAGACTCTCAGTTATGACGTATTACCTGAATGATTTAGGCCTCTTGTGCGCGCTCGGCAGTTCCAAAGCCGAGGTCGGCAGGCGGCTCATCGCGGGCGACCGCTCGGGACTGGTGATGACCGACCAGTTCAGCCCCGGGCGCGCGGCCATCGTCGGCCGCATCGACAGCGAATTGCCCGGGATCGCGCCTGAATACAGCGTTTACCGCTGCCGCAACAACCAGCTGCTGCTGGCGGCTCTGGAACAGATCCGGCCGACCGTCGAGGCGATGATTGCTTCATTTGGGCGTGATCGCATCGGCGTCGTCGTCGGCACCAGCACGTCGGGCGTTTTAAGCACCGAGCAGGCGCTGGCTTCGGTAGCGCAAACCGGCGCCCTGCCTGACGGGTTCCATTACAAGCAGCAGCAGATGGGCGCCGGCGCCGACTTTCTGGCGTTTTACCTGAACCTGACCGGACCGGCCTACACGATCTCCACGGCCTGCTCATCCAGCGGCAAGGCCTTCGCCTCGGCGCGCCGCCTGCTCAATCTGAACCTTTGCGACGCGGTCATCGTCGGCGGCGCGGATACCCTGTGCGGCCTGACCGTCAACGGCTTCGCCGCGCTGGAATCGATCAGCACCGGCTACTGCAAGCCGTTCGGCCGGCATCGCGACGGCATCAACATCGGCGAGGCGGCCAGCCTGTTCGTGCTGAGCCGGCAGCCCGGCCCCGTAGCCCTGCTGGGCATCGGCGCGACCAGCGACGCCTACCACTTTTCGGCGCCGGACCCGGCCGGCACGGCCGTGATCAAAGCCATGCGGCTGGCCCTGGCCGATGCCGGCAGAACGCCCGATGACATCGATTACCTGAACCTGCACGGAACCGCCACGGTACTGAACGACGCCATGGAAAGCGCGGCCGTGAACGCCGTATTCGGGCCGGAGCTGGCGGTCAGTTCCAACAAGGGCATGACCGGCCACACGCTGGGCGCGGCGGCCTCGCTGGAGCTGGGTTTCTGCTGGCTGCTGCTGACCGGCGGCAGCGAAGGCGCCCTGATCCCCAATGTCAGCGACGACGAGCCCGATCCCGAACTGGCGCCGCTGCATCTGGTAAAAAAAGGCGAACGCCTGGGTCGGCGCATCGAGACCTGCCAGAGCAACTCGTTCGCGTTCGGCGGCAATAACTTATCGATAGTGGTGGGCAGGGCATGATCGGTCATGAAAACATTTGTGGGGGCGATTTTAATCGCCCTGGGCGACTGCCAAAAGTAGGCGCTCCAGGCGAAGTCGCCCCCACACCGCTGGACAATGCGCTTTGTAGGGTATGCATCGCATACCTTTTTCGAAATTTGCCGATTCACCATGACTCTGAGAAGGTACGCACTGCGTACCCTACAACTTTAAACGCCTCATGAATGTATTCCCCGCTATTGCCGAACTGATCCCGCACACGGGCCCGATGATCCTGCTGGACCGCGTGACCGCCTTCGACGAAGACAGCCTGTCGGCCGAGCTGGTCGTGCGCGCCGGCCTGTTCGGCGACGGCAAAACCGTGCCGGCCTGGGTCGGCATCGAATACATGGCGCAGACCATCGGCGCCTATGCCGGCATGAAAGCCAGGCTCGCCGGCGAGCCGATCCGGCTCGGCTTCCTGCTGGGCACGCGGCGCTACAGCGGCAACGTCGCCGAATTCAGGGTCGGCACATTGCTGACCGTGCGCGTCGACAAGATCATGCAGGACGAAAAACTGGGCGCTTTCGAGTGCCGGATTGCGGGCGAAGGCATCGAGATGACCGCCAATCTGAATGTTTACCAACCACCGCTTGATGACATACAGTTATGATTATGAATAACTGACCTGAGTATTTAACCACGAAGGTCACGAAGTACACGAAGGACGTGAAGAAATGAAATTTGATGGACTATCGAATCGGGCTATTGGTTGTGCTATTGAAGTACATAAAACATTAGGTCCAGGCCTGCTGGAATCGGCTTATGAGCAATGTTTGGCGCATGAATTAAATACGGCGGGACTTTCTTTTGTCAGGCAAAAACCTTTACCTGTACACTACAAAGGCGTTGATCTGGATTGTGGATATCGGTTGGATTTTATGATTGAAGACAAGCTTATTGTTGAGCTGAAAAGTATTGATAAACTGCAAAAAATTCATGATGCACAAATTCTGACATATATGCGTTTGACTCGTTTAAATGTCGGCCTATTGATCAATTTTAATGAAGTCTTGCTAAAAAACGGCATTAAACGTTTTGTCCTTTAAACCTTCGTGTTCTTCGTGACCTTCGTGGTAAAAATTTCCTAGCTCTTACGTAATATCAATGAATAAAACGATTCTAGTCACAGGCTCCAGCCGCGGCATCGGCAAAGCCATCGCCTTATATCTGGCCGAGCGCGGCTTCGATCTGGTGCTGCATTGCCGCAGCCGGCGCGCCGAGGCCGAGGCCGTAGCAAACGACATCGAACGGCTGGGCCGGACCGCCCGCATTCTGCAGTTCGATATCGCCGACCGGGCGCAGTGCGCCGAGCGGATCAATGCCGATATCGAGGCCTTCGGCGCTTATTACGGCGTGGTCTGCAATGCCGGCATCACGGCCGACAACGCCTTTCCGTCGCTGACCGGCGAGCAGTGGGACAGCGTCGTGCATACCAATCTGGACGGCTTCTATAATGTCCTGCAGCCCGTGATCATGCCCATGGTCAGGCGCCGCAAGCCGGGCCGCATCGTGACGCTGTCGTCGGTGTCGGGGCTGATCGGCAACCGCGGCCAGGTCAACTACAGCGCGGCCAAGGCCGGCATCATCGGCGCCACGAAGGCGCTGGCGCTGGAACTGGCCAAACGCGACATCACCGTCAACTGCGTGGCGCCGGGACTGATCGATACCGAAATGGTCGACGAACTGCCGCTCGACGAGATCAAAAAAATGATTCCGGCGCGGCGCGTCGGCAATCCGCGCGAAGTGGCCGCGGCCGTGGCGTTCCTGATGTCGGACGATGCCGGCTATATTACGCGCCAGGTCATCGCCGTGAACGGAGGCCTGTGCTGATGCGGCGGGTCGTCGTGACCGGCATGGCCGGCCTCTCGCCGATAGGCAATGACTGGCCGCAGGTGGCGGCACGGCTGAAGGCTCAAGCCACGGGCATCCGCCATATGGCCGACTGGGAAAAATACCGGGGCTTGAATACGCGGCTCGGCGCGCCGGTCGAATTCACGAAGCCGGCGCATTATACGAGGAAGCAGACGCGCAGCATGGGCCGTATCGCCCTGCTGGCCGTTTACGCGACCGAGCTGGCGCTGGCCGATGCAGGGCTTTTGGGCGATCCGTGCCTGAGCAGCGGCCAGACCGGCATCGCCTACGGCAGCTCGGCCGGCAGCCTCGAGGCGGTGGCCGAATTCGGCAACATGCTTATCAACCATGCCGTCGACGGCCTCAATGCCACCTCCTATATCCGCATGATGGCGCATACGGCGCCGGTCAACATCGGCCTGTTTTTCGGCATCAACGGCCGCGTTTATACGACTTCCAGCGCCTGCACCTCGGGCAGCCAGGGCATCGGCTATGCCTACGAGGCGATCAGGCACGGCTACCAGACCGTGATGGTGGCCGGCGGCGCCGAGGAACTGTCGGCTTCGGAGGCTGCCGTGTTCGATACGCTGTTCGCGACCAGCCTCCGCAACGACGAGCCGGACAAGAGCCCGAGGCCTTTCGACCGCGACCGCGACGGCCTGGTCATCGGCGAGGGCGCCGGTACATTGATTCTGGAGGAGTACGAGCATGCGCTCATGCGCGGCGCGCGCATTTATGCCGAACTGGCCGGCTTCGGCACCAATTCGGACGGCCTGCACGTCACGCAGCCCAACAGCGAAAGCATGCAGGTCGCCATGCGCCTGGCGCTGCAGGATGCCCGGCTGAAAGCGTCCGATATCGGCTACATCAGCGCGCACGGCACGGCGACCGATCACGGCGACATCGCCGAAAGCCACGCCACGGCGGCCGTGTTCGGGAGCAAAACGCCGATCAGTTCGATGAAAAGCTTTACCGGCCATACGCTGGGCGCCTGCGGCGCGCTGGAAGCCTGGGCGGCCATCCGGATGATGAACGAGGGCTGGTTTCATCCGACGGCCAATCTGGACAATATCGATCCCCAATGCGCGGAGCTGGATTACATAACGGGCGCTATCCGGCGCCTGGAGTGCGATTACGTCATGAGCAACAATTTCGCTTTTGGTGGTATAAATACGTCTCTGATTTTTAAACGTGTAACAAAGAGGGAGTAATAACAATGATAAGAAAAGTGTGTGGGGTTTTGGCGTTGGCGGCGGCCATGACGGGCTGTACGACAACGGGGCATTTCAAGGTGCCGGAAGGATCCGAGCTGTATGTTTACAAACGGCCGGAGCCTTTGAAAATCAATGCCAACGGCGAAGCCACGACCAAGCCGTTCTTCTGGACCGCGGCGGGCATGCCGCCCGGCGGCGGCATTCCTTACCGCCTGGAACAGGACGGCAAGACCATCAAGGAAGGCAAGCTGAGAACCAAGTTCCGCACCGTCTCCATCTTCTGGCCGCCGGCGGCCGCCATCTACTGGCCCATGGGCTTCAATCCGAATATCACTTACGATCTGATCAACGACACGCAGGAATAAGCGCCGGATCAGGGGGGCTTTAGCCGGAGCTAAAGCCCCTTTACCGCCACCAGATTCAACAAGGTTTCCTCACGGTTTTCGGGCACGCCGAAGCCGAACCACTCCAGCGCGCCGACATCGGGTCGGCTCCACCACAGATACGGCGTCGATATCGCGTTCCGGTCGACCTTGAAGCCGGCCTGCCGGATCAGCGCGATGTATTCATCGGACGTTTTTTGCACGTGCATCGGATGCCTAAACAGCAGGCGTATCAAAAAGGAATGAATGAACTTCCGGCACGATTCGGCGAACAACAACGTGCCACCGGGTTTGAGCACGCGGTAGAACTCGGCGATAGCTTTCTCATGTTGCACGATATGGTGAAAGCTCTGATGACAGAAGACCATGTCGAATGACTGGTCGGGATAAGGCAGGGTTTCGGCATTGCCGACCGTGACGGTAACCGGACTGTTGCTGTGTTCAGCCTGTCGGACGGCATCGCCGATCAGCGCCTCATCGATCTCAATGGCGCAGATACGGGCCGGATGGAAGCGCTGGTCGAGCATCCTGAACGCATGGCCGCGTCCGCAGCCGATATCCAGTATGGCGGCATAGCCGGGCCGGTCGGCTGGCAATAAGCTGTCCAGCTCATCGAGCGCGCGTTTCAGCACGCGTTGCTGCCACATGTCCGTATTAAGAAACCAGATCCCGAATGGGCTTTCTTTTACCCAGTGTGTTGCCGGAGATGTCATTGTTTGAATCCGTCCTGAAGATTGTTTTGGAGCGGGCATTGTAAGGCACGGGGCCGCAACAGTCATTCAGGATGCAGGCGCTGCCGTGAAACGGGCGGCCGGGCCTCAGCATGGTCCGAAATAAAAGGCCGGCGTGTAAATTATGTGAAACTAAATAATAGCCGTCCGCTTCAAACCTGTAATCCTAACCATCATCAGGAGTACAACATGCGCCATTCATCCAGGTATTTTCTGTTGAGCTGCCTCGTGGCGGGTTCGGTATCCGCCGTGGAACTTGTCGTACCCATGGACTTGATCAGCGAGCGCGGCATTGCCAAACGCATCGGTGCCGTCAGTATTGCCGATAGCCCTTATGGCTTGGTGTTTACACCGACGCTGGAAAATCTGCCGGCCGGAGCCCATGGCTTCCACGTGCACGAGCATCCAAGCTGCCTGCCGGAGGATAAAGACGGCAAACCCGTGGCCGGGCTTGCCGCCGGCGGGCATTACGATCCCGAAGGCAGCAAGCGTCACGATACCCCTTGGGGAGACGGTCATCTAGGCGATCTTCCGGTTCTGGTCGTCGACCCTGACGGTAAGTCAACGTATCCCGTATTGGCGCCTCGTCTCAAGCTGAAAGACGTTAAAAACCGCGCGCTGATCATTCATGCCGGCAGCGACAATTATTCCGATATTCCCGAGCCGCTCGGCGGTGGCGGCGCGAGAATAGCTTGCGGCGTCATCAAGGACTGACCGCCGCTTATAACCAGCAACCGGGGCGGCTGGGCGAGGGGTCTCTATCCGGATCGGGTTCGCGAATTCATTCGCGCCGGCAGGGCAGACATGCCCGTCCTCCGAATACCCCCGCAATAGCGGCGAGCGGGATAAAAACCGCTTATGCGTGACCTCAGCGGGTCACTCATGATTTGGCTGAAAATGACTTCCTGAAATTGGCATTTTGCATAGGATGTGCTGAGCGAAAGTGAAGCGCATCGCTGGTGAACGATACCCTAAAGGGCACAAGTGCGCCTCCTGTCGTCGACACATCTTATGCTTAAACAGGGACATGATTGACGGCCAAATCCTGATATTCCGACTGGGTCTGTCAGTGCATTGTTATGCGAAGCATATAAGAATTCCATAAATTGATTATGGTTTTTATATTATAATCCGGCTTCGACAGGCGGCATGTTTCGGCGTCTGAATTCGATAACGATGTAATGCAGGAGACTTTCATGTCCACATCCGATACCCTTCTTAGAGCCGTCCGAGAAATCGAGCCGATTATCCGGCAGCACGCCCCGGAAGCCGAACGAGAGCGAAAACTGGCCACGCCCGTAGCCAGGGCGATGCACCAGGCGGGGCTTTATCGGTTGTGGCGGCCGAAGGTGCTCGGCGGCTTCGAGCTCGATCCGATCTCAGGCCTCCGCATTATCGAGGAAGTCTCGCGCATCGACAGCGCCGCAGGCTGGAACCTGCAGATCGCCGTCGCCCACGACATGTTCGCGCCCTGGTTCGGCGACCGGGCCGCACAGGAGATTTTCCATGCCGACGCGGTTCCGGTCGGCGCCTTCAATCCCGCGCGCAAGGCCGTTCCGGTCGCGGGCGGTTATCGGATCTCGGGGCGCACGTCATTCGTGAGCGGCGCGCATCACGCCACGGCCTTTATCGGCTTCGCCCAGATCCATGACGGCGACAGGCTGCGCGTGGACGCCAACGGCGTGCCCGAGATGCGGCTGATCGCGGTGCCCGCTTCCGAGGCCGAGATCGTCGACAACTGGAACACCATGGGCATGCGCGGCAGCGGCAGCCATGATGTCGAGATGCGGGACGCGTTCATCCCCGAGCATTGGGCCGCGCCGTGGAGACCGTTGGAGAAGCCCGGCAGCGCTTATGAAGGACCGCTTTACCGGCTGACGGTCTGGCCGGCGATCGCGGCCCTGGTGGCGCCGGCGCTCGGCATCGCGCGCGCGGCCATCGATGAAGCAGTAGCGCTCATCATCAACAAGACGCCGGCCTTCGGCACGAAGACGCTCAAGGATTACGGCGTCGTGCAAACGCGGCTCGCTCAGGCCGAAGCCAAGCTGGGCGCCAGTCGTGCGTATTTCTTCGAGGCCTTTGAGGAAGCCTGGCAGGAAGCCGTCGCCGGCCGGCCCATCACTGTTAAACTCAAAGGCAAACTGCAATTGGCCATGACCCATGCCACGCTCGAATGCGCTCAGGCCGTAAGCCTGGTCCATGAGATCGCCGGCGCTTCGGGCATCCGCGAGGAATATGCCTTTGAGCGGCATTTCCGCGACGTTCACGTCATCACCCAGCACGGTTTTACGAACGCGAGCAAGCTGGAGTCGGTCGGGCAGATTCTGCTCGGACTCGATCCCGAATGGCCGTTTTTCCGATTCTAAAGTTTGAGACAAGGCCCGCATTCTGAGCTTGACCGGATGCGGAACAAAGCTTAATTTGAATATTAGAAAAGAGTAATTTTTTAAAACTGACAGAGGTACAAGGCAAGTATGGAACAGAGTATGAACGAATTGATGAACCACACGGCCGATATGGGCCAGGCGGAGATGTTCTCCAAGGCCTGGTATAACGAATATTTCCGGCGCGCGGCGGAAAGCCCGGCGCATGCGCGCTTCTGCGAGGCCGTGTATGGCAGGGATCTGTGCCAGCACGGCATGATGGATGTCGAGGAGATGGATTTTCTGGCCTCGCTGCTCAAGTCCGGCGAGAACGTGCTGGAAGTCGGCTGCTCGAACGGCCACATTACCGAGCACCTGCACGACAAGTCGGGCTGCCGCATCCTGGGCCTCGATTATGCGGACGCCGCCATCGCCCAGGCGCAGGCCAGAACCCGGGATAAAGCCGCGACGCTGAATTTCCGCTGCGTGGATCTGATCCAGGACGAGTTGCCCGGCGGCGATTACGACGTCATCCTGGCCATCGATTCGATTTACTTCATGGGCGATTACGGCAAGACGCTGGCTAAGCTCAACACCAGGCTGAAACCCGGCGGGCGCATGATCATCGCGGCGTTTCAGGCCAGGGAAGAGGATGATCCCGATACTATCCTGCTGCCCGGCCATACGCGCATGGATGAAGCGTTGCAGTCGCTGTCGTTCCGTTATGTACAGCATGATTTCACGGCGAACATCCGCAATCACTGGCTGAAAAATTACGAATTCTCACGGACGCTCCAGCCCGAGTTTGCCGTCGAAGGGAACGCTTTCCTGTGCGAGGCGCGCATGGCCGAGAACGGCTGGTTCAAGGATCACGCCGAGCGCGAGACGCTGGTGCGGTTCATGTACGTCGTCGAGCATAATGCGGATTTGGCGCGGGTTTGATCAGCGGATTTATTGATTAACTCCGAAGCACACGAAGCCGTAGGGTATGCACCGCATACCTTTTCAAAAATTCACGATGGCGCGGCGCCGGCAGGTTTCGCGCCATACCCTGCGGCCGTTTCCGCCAAAAGCGGGCGCTTTAGCCCGCTCAACATGGTTTGAAATGCGGGGTTGACAGCATCAGTCCAATCCGCGCAGCATGTTCCCGGTCAGCTATTTGTAAAGACTCACTCACAATGCGCCAATATCGCTTATTTTTCCACTTGCTGCTCGCCGCCAGCCTGCTTTTGTTGACCATCAGCTGCAATGACTTCTGGACGCAACTCCCACTCGATACGCTTGCGACCGATGCGGCAGGCATGCCGGAAGGCGATTTGGCGGGCCCCGGCCGGCAACAGGTCGGCTCTACACAGGTCGAAGTGCTGCATCGGGGCGAAAGTCTGGAGGTCGTGTTGTACAAATCCTACCGTGTGCAGACGCCGGCGCCTGCTGTTGTCTTCCTGCCCGGCCGCATGGCGACCGACGATCAGTATGAAAGTTATGCCCGCGCGCTCGCCTCCCGTGGCTTTGTCGTGGCCGTGCGCAGTTGGTATTCGCTTTTCAGAAGCGATCTCGAACTGGCTCATGATGCGAAGGTAATCGCCGATTGGCTGGTCCGGACCCAGGGGGTTGATCCGGGCAAAATCGGCATCGCCGGCCATTCCATGGGCGGCAAGGATGCCGTGCTTGCTGCCGCGCAATACGGCGGTTTTGCCGGCGTAGTGGCCATCGATCCCGACGACAACGGCAACGTCTCGGTGGTGCACGGCCCGCTGGCCCGCTTGAAGTCCCCGTTACTGCTGATCGGCGCGGAACTGGCCTGGCGCGCATCGAGCGTTTGCGCGCCGCGGGCGACGAATTATCTGCGTTTCTTCGAGCGGGCGCCGGCCGGAACCGTCGAACTGACCCTGCGGGATGCCGACCATGTGCAGATGCTGGATGAGCCAGACCGCTTCGGCTACGGCATTTGCCGTAGCGGTACGGCGGATTCGCGCCAGGTACGCGTCACGGCAAGGCGCGCGACGGTCGGTTTTTTCCTCCAGCATCTTCAGGGCTGGCCTGTCCCGCCGATGCTGAAGCCCGGCCAGGACACTATTCGCGTGGCGCAGGCTGATCCGTTCACGGAAAATGAAGGGACCGGGACAGGGCGTAAAGTGCCCTGAATCCGATACGGGGCGATTGGAACAGCAGGTATAAAGGTTCTCTTCGCGTTATCCGGAATTTTTCCCAAAACAAAGTCTTGCCGTGCTGGTGCATGAGCTTGATGGCAAACAAGCGGTAAAACTTGCGCGACAGCCATTCGGTGTGGGGCGGGCAACCCTCGACGCGCCCCAGCGCCTCCAGCGGCCCAATTCCCAGGCAGACCGAAGCGATGCCTTCTTCGCGCAACGCCCGCAGGGCTGTGACGATCATAAGTTCGTTGGTATAGAGCGGGGCGTCAGGCGCGGAAAACACCAGATTGATCAGGTGTCGGCACTCGGCATAACCGATCTGTTGCATGGAGAGAAAGCCAGCCGCCTTGCCTTCCCGCTCGGCAATGAACCAGCGCCTGCCCTCTCTGTCATCGAATAGCCGGGGTCGGCCAAGATGCATCTGGGGCCCATAACGGTCATTCCGCCATGCCTCGCACATCGTCCGCACCCGTGCTTCCAGTTGCGCATCAGGTTCTCCCTGATACTCGCGCACAGCCAGGCCCGTCCGCCGCGCATGGTTGAGGTGCTGGCGCAGATGGCGGGCCCGCGGGCCCGCCTCGGGATCGTTCCGGGGATCGGTTATCAGCAGGCTGGCAAACTCCATCGAGGCATATCCGCGTTCACGGGCATAGGGTTGCAAATCGGCCGTTGCCGCGACGTACACGATCGACCAGCCCTTGCCGGCGCAATAATCGGCAAAGGCGTCTGCCAGGCGGATTTTGTGCTCCGGCGCGCAGACCGGATCGCCCTGTACGACAGCGCACCGCCACACGGGCAAATAGTTGATCAGCCCGTCGACGGCAGGCGTGCGAAAGAGGCTGCGTGAAGGATCCAGGGCGGCGTGCGACACAGGGCCGCCGTATTGCCGGACCAGATCCACGGTGGTTGAAGGCGGTTTCGTCATAGGGTGAGATTAAATAGTGGAGTGGCATGGTGGGCATGGCATCGGGGTAAGGCGCAATGAGGCATGCGCAATCGTCCGTGGTTTTGTGGTCCCGCGGCTGAAAAGTTTCACACTCATCCTGATTCTGACGGCGGCAAAACCGATTCTGTACATCCGACTCTCCAGGCAATGATGTCATGACCTGTTTTTAGCTTGAGAGTTTCATCGCGGGCCCGCAGGGCAATGCCCTGGCGGTTCGCGCGCAACAATGGCTCATACAGATCAAAAGGGGGCGCCTGTATCGTACGGATGCATTGTAAGGGCGGACCTGTGTGTCCGCCCTGTTTCGGGTACCCCTGTGTCAGGATAGTTGACGCATCAATCGCGAATGACGCGGTTCACCTCGTTCACCGTATCCTAAGAACTTATCCGTAAATAAATTGCTAAAAGGAATTTGTGTATGGAAGAATTACGATTTTTTAACGCGTAAAAAATCGTAATAGTTTGAAAAGATTAGCCAGTTGGAAAGTTTCCGATGATTTCTGGGTACGTGTAGAGCCGTTGATACCCAAGCCGCAGCGAGATCCCAGCAAAACCTATCAGCGCAAAGCCGGAGGCGCCCAGGAAAGTTTTTGAAGGGATCTTGTATGTGTTACGAACGGGTTGTCAATGGAAAGCCCTGCCGAAAAGTGAATTCGGGAGCAGCAGTTCGGTTCATCAGTATTTTCTTGACTGGGAGGCCGCCGGTTTATTTGAGCAGTTATGGCAAAAGGGTCTGCTGGAATACGATGAATTGGAAGGCATTGCCTGGGAATGGCAGAGCCTTGATGGGGCAATGGTGAAAGCGCCTTTGGCATTGGAATCTGTTGGCAGAAACCCGATGGATCGGGGAAAAAAAGGCAGTAAGCGCAGTCTTCTGACGGATCAGAAAGGTGTGCCGCTCTCCATCGTTATCAGCGGCGCCAATACCCATGATGTCAAACTGCTGGCGGCAACCTTGGATGGCATTATCATCGATCGTCCGGATGGCGAAGACAGTAAAAAACAACATCTTTGCCTGGATGCGGCTTATATCGGTGAACAGGCAAAACAGGATGTGCGGGATAGAAACTATATTCCCCATATTCGGCCTCGAGGTGAAGAGATTGAAGAAAAAGCCAAGAACCCTGAGTTCAAGCCGAAACGTTGGGTGGTTGAAGTCTGTCACTCCTGGTTCAATCGGTTCCGGAAAATATTGGTCCGCTATGAGAAAATGGATCGGAGTTATCTAGGGCTGTTGATGCTGGCTGCCGCTGTCATCGTTTTTCGTAAGATCAAACTACAAAACCAACCGAATATTATTTACGGATAAGCACTAAGTAATGGGCATGGCATAAATCAGGGAATTGTAGGTGCGAATTTATTCGCACTGTGCGGATACCCTGAAGGGCACAAGTACCCATAGGGCATAAATAAATCCGCACCTACACCAGAAATTCATCCGCACACTTGAGGAAGTTATTTTATGCCCGTTCCTTAGTAGTGACAGGTAGCGTAGCAGGATGCAGTGCTTCTGATACGCGGGTGATCTTTTATGATCCCACTCCTGCAGCAACCAAGAAAAACCAAGGCCCTTCTCCAGCCACGTGCAATGGCACAAACCCAATCAATGGTGGAACCAGCAATAAAGTGCAACTGGAAACCGTCCGGGTCGAAGGCCTGGCGCCCGGTTCAAGCTGTCCGGCCGATCTGGCGGCTTACACGCCTGCGGCCAATAGCAGCGAACGTAAAACCAGTATCGACTGGCATCCGATTTTCCGCCTGCCGGTCAAGCTCACCGAACCGGGCCTGGAGACCCGCTACAACTACGACGACAAAGGCCAGGTCACACTGAAAAGCCTCAAGGACCTGAATAGCCTGCAGACGCGCAGCTGGGCGACCACCTATACCTATGCGGCCGCCGGCAACCTGCTGAGCAAAGTCGAAGACGGCCCGCGCACGGATGTGTCCGATGTCACGACCTATGACTATTACCCGGACGATGCCGCCTGTGCGGGCGGCCACTTCGGCTGCCGCGGCCAGCTCAAACAAATCACCGATGCCCTGGGCTATGTCACGCAGATCGGCCGCTACAATGCCCACGGTCAGCCGGAAGAACTGACCGATCCGAACGGTCTGGTCACGACCCTGGTTTACGACGCCCGCCAGCGCCTCACCTCCCTGACGGTCGGCGATGAAACGACCACTTACAGTTATGATCCGGCCGGGCTGCTCACGCGTATCACCGGTCCCGATGGCGCCTATCTGGCTTACAGCTATGATGACGCCCACCGCCTGACCGGCATTCAGGACCAACTGGGCAATACTGTCACTTATACCCTCGATGCCCTGGGCAACCGGCTCCAGGAGGACGTGCGCGATCCCACAGGCCAGCTGGCCCGCAGCCAAAGCCGTGTCTACGACGCCTTGTCGCGTCTGCAAAACCTGGTATTACCGGAATAAGGAGTTTCCCTAATGAACTTAACGGCAAGAATTTTCTTTTTAACACTGGCCTCGATCCTGACCAGCCTACCGCTGCCGGTGCAGTTCATCAGCGCCGCGAACGCGGCGCCGGCGGTCAATACGTATGAATACGATCCCAACGGCAACCTGACCAAGTCCACCGATCCGCTCGGACGCATCCGCCAGTACCAGCATAACCCCCTGGATCAGCCGGTGCGCCAGCTGGAGCCGCATCCGACCGTCGTCGGCAGCACCCAGGGACAGATCGATATCGGCTATGACAGCTTGGGCCAGCTCACCAGCGTCACCGATCCGCGCAATCTCACTACCCAATATCAGGTCGACAGCCTCGGTAATCTGACCAGCCAGATCAGCCCCGATACCGGCACTACCACGTTTACCTATGACGCCGCCGGCAATGTCAAAACCCGCACCAATGCCCGCAACAAGACCGCCGTCTATAGCTACGACAGCCTCAACCGCCTCAGCCAGGCCGTTTATGACTCCCAGACCGTCACCTACAGCTGGGACAACTGCGCCAATGGCATCGGCCGGCTGTGCAGTTTGGCCAACACTATTGACAGCATCAGCTATGGCTACGACAGCCATGGTCGCATCACCAGCAAGACCCAGTCCACCAGCACGAATACCCTGACGGCCAGCTACAGTTACAATGCGCAGGGTCAATGGGAACAGACGGCCACGCCAAGCGGCCAGACCATCGGCTACGTCTGGCTGAACGGCAAGATCGACGCGATCACGGTCAACGGCCAGACGCTGATCAGCCAGATCGGGTACGAACCGGATGGTCAGATTAACGGCTGGACCTGGGGCAATGGCCAGCAGCACGAGCGCTTCTACGACCTGGTCGGGCGCCCTGTGCTCGCCAGCCTGGGATTCAATGCCGCCCAGCTGCCTAACAGCCGCCACTATGGCTACGACGCGGCCGGACGGCTCATCCAAATGACCGATGACAGCAATCCCGGCCTGAACCAGCAGCACGACTATGACGGGTTGGACCGCCTGACCGGCAGCGAGCGGGGCGAACCGGCCCAGAGCCGCATCGACTACAGTTACGACCTGAACGGCAACCGCACCAGCAAAATCGTGGACAATACCACGACTTACAACTACAACATCAGCGCCAGCAACAACCGGCTGCAAAGCCAGAGCGGTGCCCAGGCCGTCAGTTACAGCTACGACAAGATGGGCCTGCTGGTCAGCGATGGCACTCACAGCTACAGCTATAACCCGGAAGGCCGGCGCACCAGCGTCATCGGGGTCGTCAGCTACGGCTATAATGCGCTCGGCCAGCGGGTCAAAAAGAATGTCATCGGCGGCCCCTTCACGCGCTACTTTTATGACGAACAGGGCCATCTGGCCGGCGAATACAACGCCTCGGGCCAGCTGCTCCAGGAGATCGTCTGGCTGGGCGACTTGCCGGTAGCGGTGTTGAGACCGACCGTGCCAGTCAGCGCTACCGTTGACGTTTACTATATCCATGCTGATACGCTGGGCACGCCGCGGCAGATCAGCCGGCCCGGCGACAACAAGGTGGTATGGGCCTGGGAATCGGAAGCATTTGGCGACAGCCTGCCGGAACAGAACCCCTCTGGCCTGGGCACGTTTGTGTTCAATCTGCGCTTTCCGGGGCAGTATTATGATGCCGAGACCGGATTGCATTACAATGTCTTTCGCGATTATGATCCGCGGACTGGGCGCTATAGCCAGAGTGATCCGATTGGGTTGGCGGGTGGGTTGAATACTTATGCCTATGTAGGAAACAATCCGGTTAATGATATTGACCCGACCGGTGAAGCAGGAAAATCTAATCCCAGAAGCGCTGCACTTTGGTGTTTATTGCATCCTAAGCAATGTACTGAGTATGCAAAAAAAGGTATTGAGAAAGTCTGGGATGGCTGTAAGTGGGTTTGGCAAAAAGTTAGAGGCGGGAGTGACGATGTGTCTGACGGAACTCCCAAAATCGAAATTCCTCGATCAAAATATCCTGAGGGGGCAAAACATGTTGAGGATGCTCAAGCGGCCGGACATCCATCTAGATTAACGATTGATCGCGCTGGAACGGCTTCGAATCGTAGCGCGGCACAAGCAGGTCAAGAACGACAACCAGGCATGGACTTAGACGAGTATCCGCCTGCAATGTTTAGCGAGGGTGGTGCTGGAGCGAGTGTAAGGCCTATGACGCGAGCACAAAATCGCGGCATGGGGGCTTGTATAGGAAATCAATGCCGAGGCCTACCAGATGGAACTCAAGTGGACATTGTTGTCAAATAACTCGGGGTATATAGATGTCAAACTCTCTCAAGCTATATGTAACTTATCAGCAAGTTTCATTATTTGATCCAATGTTGCCTCAACCGTTTAATTCATGGGAAGACAAGCATGTTGCCCAAGGATTTTCGTGGCGGAACGGAAGTGTTGCTTTTGGAACACTTAATCCAGATGGTGAAATTGTGATTGAAATAGCAGCTAGCAGAGAAATAAGGCTGTCGAATGCAGTGAAAAGAGCGATTATCGTGCCTTTCGAAGTACCAGAAAATGGAACATTGGAACTTGCAACTATCACTGAAAGTCATCAACTAGCCCCCCCGCGTAATACAAAAGGGATTTTATTTGAAGCTGGCGTTGATGGCAGGGATGACATGTACAAAATCACGTTTTTAGTGGATGAAACACCGCTTCCAAGAATATTGGTTGCAGACGCAGAATTATCCCCACCTACAGAGTACCTAATGGAAACTGTTCCTGGCTAATTTGCGTAAGGCCGTCCGTGGCGGAACGCAATACGTAACTGAATATAATCCGGCTAATGGCCGTATGGCGGATGAATCGTATGGTGGATTTGCCTTGGCAATCCACCACAAACGGAGCCTTAAAACCGTCATGTTCCGCAATATTATTGGCCTGCTTGAAATGGCGGTTTGCTCCTATCTGACTATATGATTAAAGGTGGCGCCATCTACCGGATTATCTACGATAATTTGTGGATTCATGGTCACCTTACCCCAAGACCCAAAGAACAAGTCCTGCTGCAAAAGCCGTCATGCCGGCAGCTATCAAGTTCATAATCGCGACACGCCTTGATTTACGGATCGAGGAAGCGAGCCGGGTTGTAGTTGATTCCACTTCGCGGCGCAACGACTCTGTCGCCGCTATTGCACAGTCATGCATGGTTGTCATCATTGCTTCACGGCTGGCTATCAGAGCTGTGTTGAGCGTCCTTTCAGCCTTGTTTTTGGCGTCATCGCCCCAGCGATGGGCAATGTGGCTTCCATCTCCTCCTTGAAGTGATCCAGGATTTCTTGTTGAGCGGCTGCGTTGTCCTGCATCAACCGCTCGTTGATCGTTTGTAGAATCAAAATCGGATCATGGCTGTATGACGGATGAGACGCAGTGTGGATTTGCCTTAGTAATGGGCATAGAATAAATCAGGGAATTGTAGGTGCGAATTCACTTGTGCCCTTCAGGGTATTCGAACTGTGCGAATACCCTGAAGGGCACAAGTACCCATAGGGCATAAATAAATCCGCACCTACACCAGAAATTCATCCGCACACTTGAGGAAGTTATTTTATTCACGTTCCCAAGCAAAACGCTTTCGCTAAGGCGACAGTTTTAAAATTCTCAACCGCGCCGTCACGAAATGCTTGAAAGCGGTCAGCTCCGCCCGTGTTTTGCATTTTAACGTGCTGGCGGAGTATCGATTTTATACACGGACAAAAACCCGCCCCAATGGCTCTGGTAGACCAGACTGACACCTTCCGGCAACTGCTTCAGCGAATCGACGAACGGCAGCAGCCTGACCAGCAAGGTATTTTTGGCTTGCGCATCGGGCGTGGACCAGACACGGTAATAACTGCCTTCTTTCTGCGCCAGATAATTGCCCCCGCCGGTTTCATAAGCCCAACGCTTGACCTGTCTGATGTCTCCGTGCAGGTCGTTGCCCGCCGGGATATTTTTTGAGTTCAGCGATAAGGGCGTGCCGCCGTAAGCGGTGAACTCGGCCAGATACAGCAGCAGATCATTGTTGACCAGCAGATAGACAGGCCGCGACGCGCCAAAATGCGCGCCGATCTCGGCCAGGGCTTTGTCGCTGTCCATGGTCAGCCAGCGCGCCATTTGCGCCAGGCGCGTGCGCCCCTCGTCCGAGGCCGAGGACAACCTGTCCTGCAATGCTTTCCACACCGGATTATGGGCAAAGGTCTGGTCGGACGGCTCGCGCAGCCAGGCCTCCTTGCCGCTCAGGTAATGAATGCGCTGGCCGTCGTCCCACCAGCTCAGGAACAGGGCATCCTGCGGCGCCTTGCGGGCAATGATGTCGGCAGCGGACTGCCAGATATCGTGCCGCAACCCGGTCGGACTGGAAGCAATCGCCTGCGCGTCCTTCGGAAACAGCACCGCGCCCTGCCGAAGGCCTTCATCGTCTTGATACCGGGCAAGCAGCAGGCTGAACAGGTCCTTGCCGTCCTGGCTGAAGGTATAGCGGTCGATCGACTGTGCAGGGAAACGGCCTTGCACATCGGCTGGCGCTTCCGGCGCATGGCGGACGCTGAGCTGATCGCCGCCGCTTCCGCCATCCGTCGGGGATACCAGTTGCCGGTACAGTATCGCGCTGCCCGTTGCCAGCAGCATGACACTGAGCGACAGCAGCAGCCCGTTCCTTATTTTCCGTGACATCACGCTTGTTCACTGTCCTGTTCGTCGGCCTTATCCTCCGGTTTTTTAATCCGGCCGGGCTTCAGAACCATATAAGCCACGCCCAGACCGAACACGATCAGCACCACGCCGCTGATGAACAGGCTGTTGCCGCCTTCGTCTTTTTTGCTGGCTGAGGCGGGCGAGGTTGCCGCGGCCGTTTGACCTGCCGCTTCACGCAGGCGCGTGTCTTCGTCCATGATTTCGGTATAGTCCTTCAGCAGTTCCGACCAGCCTTCGGTGTAGGTGAAGCCGCCGGGATTGGCGTGGAAAATGCCTTTATAGTGCTTGATCAGGTCATGTTCCCACATGTCGGCATGGATGCGTTCCACGTGGCTGGGGTTGTTGCCCTTGGCCCAGAACAACTGGAAGAAGCCGCCCGGCGCGTCTTTTTCCGGGGCCGGCGGGTTGGGGCGGTTGGTTTTCTGGCCGACCAAGAGGCCGTCATCATAAAGCTTGGTGACCACTTTCTTGGCTTCCTGCTCCACGGCCAGGCCCTGAATAGTGCCTTTGTCGGCAGCGTCCAGGTAAGCCTTGGCGAAGCTGGCCGAATGGCACAGGCTGCAGGTGTCGATCCAGGCCTTTTTGCGGTCCTCAAACCAGGGATGGCCGAGGTTGTCGGCAATGGCGGGCGTCGGGTTGAATGCCCAACGGACTTTGCGCACCAGATTGTGGGAATATTCGCCCTTGTATTCGAAGTGGCAGACCTGGCAGGTCGGCGCCGTGTAGCCGCCCTTGGTGATGGCATCTTTCAGCGGGACTTCGAAGTTCCATTTTGCTTTACCCTGCGTCTGGTACTGGGTGCCGTGCTTGGACATCATGAAGTTTTCAAACTCGTTGTGGTCCACGCCATTGTGACAGGTGGAGCAGGCTTCCGGCTGCCGGGCCTCGGCGACGGAGAAACTGTGGCGGGTATGGCAGCCGTCGCATTTGTTTTGCTGGTAATGACACATATCGCAGCCTTGCGCCACTTCCCGCTGGGGCATGGCCGCCCAGACGGTGTTTTCGACGTTCGCTTCCCAGTCAACCGCATGGGAAGGATGGCCTTTGCCCCACTGTTGTTGCGGCCATTCCTGGTCTCTTTCCGATTCCGCTTCGGCGAATTCATTCAAATGGCAAGAGCCGCAGGCGGCGCGGTCGGGCATCACCAGGTTCTCGGCGTGGTTGATGGTTTCCTTGCCGACGCCGCCGTGGCAATCGATACAGCCGACCTGATCGAGTTGCTGGCCTTTTTCAAGCAAGCCCTGTTTGACCAGGTTGGCTTCGACTTGCGCCAGCTTTTCTTTCTTGTAGGCGCGCACATCGCTGTCCGACAGGTTTCGAATCGCGGCCAGATCACTGTGGACGCTGTTTTTCCAGGCATGAAAGGCGCCCGGCGTGGCGGCTTCGTGACAACTGACACAGTCGTTGCGGCCGAATTCGCCCTTAATGGTTGTGGGCGGCTTGTAAAAGTCCTTGGGGTTCCAGTACTTCTGGATGGGAATCGGTTCCCAGTAATCGGCGTGCGACCCCTTGCCCGGGTGCGCGTCATAATAGTTTTTCTTGAGTTGTTTAAAATCGGGCGTTTCCGTGCTGGCAAACCCGATACAGCTGAACCCTATCAAGCTGAATAACAACAGGCTCAGCAAGCTAAGCGTCTTATGTTTCATACTACACCCCTATGGCCGTTTTTAATTATTGTATCGATTCGAAACTAAAGTCTAGCGCAATACGATCCATAATAAAACAAATATTGTAAGGGGGACTAGCGGCTTTCATCGGTTGCAATCTGTTTAATTGCATTGATTGCGCATGATCAATAACCCGAAGATCAACCTTCGATTTGGCTCATTGGTCTTTTGACGCCGGCAGGGGAAGGGAGAAAGTCCGGCAAGGGGAGGCGATTTTATCACCTGCGGGGGACGACTTCACGTCAAGCACCTGCTGCCGGCAGTCGCCCCCGCAGTTGGCGTAAGGTCTGACGCTTGGTTGGGATCGTGAACTTCGCGGGGGTTGCGCTAAAAATACGCGAGGCTGAACACGCAGGCCGCTATATTTGCATCAGTAATGAATAGACGGCCTGAGAATAAAGGTCCAGCAGTTCCGACATCAGGTAATAATACGTGGATTCCAGGGTTTCGGTAGGCTGTTCCATAAATAGGTTGAACAGGTCGCTCAGGGCATAAAAACTGTTTAGCAAGGCCTGTTCGGTGGCTTCGGTCGCCGCATCGAGATATGCCATGACAGGCGCGATGGCTTCCGCCGCAACCGCTTCGGGGTTTTCCAGGAAATTTTGCAGATAAAGCTGAGTTTCCCGTCCCGCATCGCTCACATCGGCCACAAGCTGTTGGTAGGACGCCTCGGCTTGCGGCAACAGCTCTTCGGTCATCCGTGCGTAAAGTTCATCGGAGCGCTTGGCCGCCTGATCGTACCAGGTCGTCAGCGTCGGGCCCGGCTGGTCGTACAATTGTCTGGCCGATGACGCCATCGATGCATGGAAATCGATCAAGGCCGCGCGGATATCCTGATAGAGCGCCTGCAATTGCAGGTTCAATTGCGAAAAGAGTCTCGATGTGGGCAAAAACAGCTTGTTCTCCAGATCAAGGTCTTTAGGAAATAGAAAATTCGGATTATCGGAAAAAGTCATAACACTCCTTAATAATTCAGCCCGGACTCAATTGAGCCGAAAAAGAATGCGGACATTTCGTCCGCATTTGAGAGGAAGGATAGAGTAACTCTGATTCTCATAAAGAGCGCATACAAGAGTCGCGGTTAGTGTATTTATCCCGCAACCCGTTGAAAATGCGACATGATGACGCGCGGCAAAATGTCTCTACAATTGGCATGCAACCTGCAGCGTATTAATGGTTTTGCCTGCGGAAAAACAGCGCCGCCGCGGCTTTCACCCTGAGCGTGTCACTTAAACTATGGTATTTCACGCACCAAAACCGGGTGATTTCACGCAATATTGTGCGAAAAGCGCTCGATGAACGGATTTAGCGAATATTTCCAAAGGCGAGTGCCGGATTGATCCCGATTCATAAAATGCTTAAACTTGAATCTAGCGCGGGTGCTGAGCGGCAACGGCTGCCGTTTTTTTTCAGGCAGTCGGGGCGTTTTATGTCCCTGGCCTTATAACCTCCCTTGCCGCGCAAGCGCTTTGGCACCCGCTATCCGGCGTACTGTCCACAAGTATGCCGCTGGCTGTGGATCAGCAAAAATCGACCAGGCATTTTCTCTCTATCTCAAAAAGGACGTTATGAAACCGATATCCAATACCGCTTTTTATTGCTGCGGCGTTCGCATGCAAGATGCCGAAATGGCGAACCCGGTTTGCCAAGACACGTATGCCAAAGTTTTTATGGATGAGGCCGGGATGAGGATTTTTTCCGATTTCCAGGAGGAAACCAATCCCAACGCCGGCAATGTGGCGCGGCATCGGATTATCGACGACTACATACGGCAGGCGCTGGTTGATAATCCCGATTTGAGGATTGTGCTGATCGGCGCCGGCTTTGACAGTCGTGCCTATCGGCTAGACGGCGGTGTATGGCTCGAACTGGATGAGCCGCAAATCATCGCCTATAAAAACGAGCGACTGCCGGTTGAAGCATGCAAGAATCGGCTGCAACGCATCGCGATCGATTTTGAAACCGAATCGCTGGAAGCGAGACTGCAGGCGTTTTCCACCGATGAGCCCGTCATCGTCGTCATAGAAGGTGTTTTTATCTATCTGCACGAGGATGCCGTCAGGCAAACCGTGCAAACCTTACATCGGCTGTTTCCGGCGCATAAACTGATCTGCGACCTCATGACGGAAAAGTTTTTCAACAAATACAGCCTCACCCTGCAGCAAAAACTGGGCAGATTGGGTGCCGATTTCAGGTTTACCTTGCCCAATCCCGCCGAGTTATTCTGCCGCTGCGGCTATCAGGTCACTCAAAAGCATTCCATCGTCGCTAAGGCTGTGGAATACGGATCGGTAAAAGCGCCGATGCTGCTGTTGAAACTGTTCATGAAAACCCTGGTGCATGGCTATTCGATATTTGTATTTGAATCGGCTCTCAGGCGATAAATAGTCATCGGAATTGATCTTTGTATAACCAAGGCGCAGAGGGGACTCAATGCAGGATGATCTGTTAGGAACGCGTATAAAATAACTTCCTCAAGTGCGCGGATGGATTTCCGGTGTAGGTGCGAATACCCTGAAGGACACAAGTACCCATAGGGCATAGCACCTACAATTTCCTGATTTATTCCATGCCCATTTTTTACTTGTATGTCGGCTGTACCCGATGTTAGCCTGAATCGTTTTTTCGACGGATTCGCCATTATCATTACGATCCGAATTTGAGCGCCGATGCGGCCAGTTTCGTGCCGATGACTCTTGCTTCGATTTTCGCAAACGCTGTATCTCGCCCCGTAGATCGGTCATCTTCAAAAGGGGAAAATCCGCAGTCATCGGTACTGCCAAGTTGATTTATCGGGATGTATTCGGCGGCTTGCAAAATACTATCACGCACCAGTTCCGGCTCTTCCACCTCCGGATTAAGCACGTCAATAACGCCGACATACACTCTCTGATTGGGGCGAATATTGTCTCGGACAACTGCCAATACCCGATCCGGGTTCTTTTCACTGGCCAATTGCATGTAAAAATTACCGGCCTTGAGCTGAAACAGATCGGGCAAAAGATCGGCATAATCAACGTCGGCGCTATGGGTAGAGTCGTGGTCGCCGCCTGGACAAGTATGTACGCCGATCAACTGGCGTTCTTCTAAAGTGAAATGTTCTAATACCCGATTGTTCAAATCGATAAATTGCCGGAGCAACTGTTTGGACGGGTCGATCTTGACCGACAAGCGGCCTTCGGTGAAGTCAATCTGAACATGGTGTGCGCCCTGAGTCAGACAACTGCGAATATCCGCCACGGTTTCCTTGATTAAGTCATCTATGAAAGCCTCCTGCGAGTAGCCGGCCAAGCCCTCTGGCGGGTAGAGGAGGCTAAGCGCCGAAGCCGAAATGACGGCCTGTTTTACCGGCAACTTTGTGTAGCGTTTGGCGGCACGGACGTAATCGCCTGCATGAACGCCGTAACGGAATGGTCCGGGGGTAAGCTTTGGCAATTGCCGCGTATGGCCATCGGCGAAAGTTATTACCATACCATCATGAGCAATATTGCTTAGACCGTGCAACGGATACGTGGCAAAACTGGGTTTGGTCTGTTCGCCATCGGAAACTACAGGCGATCCGGTCTGCTCGAAGCGCTCGATAGTGTCCCGTAATGCTGCGTCGTAATAGGTGTCCAGGCGCTCGCGCGTAAGTCGTCCCTCCCGAAATTCACGGAGGGCATCTAACAATTGAGGTGGACGAGGTATGCTGCCTATGGATTCGGTAGGAATTAACATGTGTTTTACCTTTTAAGTGTTATTGTTAATTGAAGATGATTTACTGCAGTCTTTTTATAGGGACGGATTGTCATGTTCCGATTGCAAGCGAAGTGCCGTCATTGCGCCATAAGTCGCCACCAGAAATGGGACTATATAAGTCAATACTGCCTTTATGACATAGGTTAGTTGGAGGCTATGAAAATCGAGAAACACCAGACTCGCCATGGTCTCCGGTTGGTTGATCAGGTTTAGGACGGTTCCTACAATCATTGCGACGCGGAATGAGCGGCCATAAGTGCCATTTTGCCGGCTTAGCCGGTGAAGATTCAGCCAATTCGACCATTGATTTCTGGAGATAGTCACAGCCAATATGCTCTCTGAAAAAATTAAACACGCCTGTATTGCCTGGTCATAGGTCTGCGTGAAGTTTTATGGTTCCTTTGCCGTCAAGCTCAAAGCTGCCACCGGCAATAGCCGAAGCCCATCGCGCGGTTTTTTCGAAGTTGCCCAAGGAAAAAAGATGGCAACCGGAAAAATGAGGTTGTTCTGCGGTCATAGAATGCTTAACCATGGCTATAACAAGGTTGTCAGGAGCGGCTACGGCGGCAAGTCTAAACATTTTAGCCGGATGTCTTGCCAGCGTGTCTATGGATGCACCGATCCCGCAGAAGCGGGCTTGCTTGATCAAACCGGATAGGGTCGATATACCGTGCAAGCCAACCTTGATCGGAAGGCGGATGCCTGATCGACTCAGCTGTTGAGCCCATTCGGCTACCGGCGCAAAGTCGAAGAAAAACTGGGTAACCAAAGACACAGACAGTTGCCTGTTCTCTCCGTACTCCTGTTTTTCCAGTAATGCATTCATGAGATCGGTACTGCCGACTATCGGGTGTCCTTCCGGATGACCGGCAAAGCGCAGATCGAAGATCCCATGGCGTTGCAAAATTCCATTCTTGACCAAACTCATAGAGGAACTGTAAGGTCCCAACGGCAGATCATAATTTCCACCGGCAATCACCAGCGCCGCTCTGATCTCTGCTTGCCGATTTAAATTTTCTAACCAACGATTCAGTTTATCTTCACTGGCTATCGCACGTGCCGCGATATGCGGGACTGGCACCATATCTTCGTCTCTTAAGCGCTTTGCCAGGGCCACAACTTCTTCAGGTTGCGTGTTTGGCGTAGACACGATGTAGACCTCCGTCCCTGCTCCCAGGTAATGGCGAAAATCGTCGATCTTTGACGCTTCCCGTGTCGTTATTTCGATGCTGAACCCCGAAAGTATCGATCTGAGCCTTGTGGCTACTTCAGTGTCGTTGGGCGCTTCCAAGTCGTTCGCATCGTGATTTTGTAGGTTAGGGATAAACATTTCTCTACCATTATTTTACGTTAATGTAAGTTTTTAGTTTTTTAAATATCCATAATATACTATTTTTTTATTTCATAATATAATGTTGACGTAATATTATGTTAGCGCGTCCAAGACGTGATTCCAATATCAACACAACGGAGGAGCATTAACATGAACACACAACGAAAAAAGGTCACCATCAAAACCTTGGGCGATAAGATCGCAAGAGGCGAGAAGATTGTCGGCATGGAATGCCATGACACGCCCAGCGCCATCATGGCGGAAGAACTTGGCATGGATCTTTTATGCGTGGGTAGTCCCGGCCCAATGGCGCTGTTTGGTCATAAGAGCATGAATACTGTGGACTTTCAGGAACAGCTCTACTTTCTGGAGGCGGTGCTGCGAGGCGCATCAACCCCCTTTATTTGTTGCAATATGCCTAATACAACCGCTTGCGTATCCGAAGCCGATGCCGTGCGCAATGCCTCGGAAATTCAACGACGCGGTGCGGATGGGGTGCATATCGAGCCTCATCACAAAACCGTCAAGATGGTTGAAGCTATCGTCGGGGCGGGCATACCGGTCATCGGGCATTTCGGCGTTCAAGGCGAACGTTGGTCTCAGGTAGGCAGTTATTTACCGAGGGGACGCACGGCGGAAGATGCCGCTGACATTGTCAAGCTCATCAAGAGTTGCATTGATGCCGGTATCAGCACGGTATTGCTGGAGCACGCGTCAGAAGAGTTGGCCAAGTGGTGTTACGAAAATCTGCCGGTGCCGGTCGCAAGCCTGGGTTCCGGCCCCTATGCGCACGGCATTTTTCACGTTTCCTCCGATATTATCGGCTGCTCGGCTTTTCCTACGCCGCCCAAGCGCAACCCCTTCGGAAATGTCTGGCAAAACATGAAAGATGCCTACAGCAAGTATTATGAAGCGGCCCGCTCAGGCTCGTATCCGAATCCTGAAGATTCCCATCATATGCGGGAAGGCGAGTTTGAAAAGTTTCTGGATTTGGTCGCCAAGTCTTAGTTTTCTATACAAGCCCTATTCAGTCAGCAAGTCACCGTGCCGCAGAATTGGAACGTGATCGTTTGGTCAAATATCAAGTAAACATGGCCAAATCTGCGGCCTCTTCAAAAAGCGAGGCATTGCTGAAATGGCGTTGCGCCCCAAAGTTTGCTCCCTGTTTTGTCCCCCTGTGCCCGAACAGGAATTTAATTGAAAATATTGACTCATAGGGCATATTTTGTGAAATAATTTTATTAAGAAAACATAAATTTTCCCGACTAAATCTACCTCTTTTCGATACTCTTATTTTTCCTAATGGTCATATTTTGTAATGCGTCTACCTCCGAAAGAACAGCGTGATTTCCTTAAAATCGGTGAATTGGCTGATGAACTAGGAACAACCCCTAGGACCATACGCTTGTATGAAGAATTAGGCGTCATTGTTCCTGACCGTACGCCAGGCGGTACGCGTCTCTATGGCCCTAAAGACAAGAAGCGTATGGCTATCGCGCTACGCCTGGGGCGGTGCGGAATCGATCTGGAGTTCCTAAAGCGGCTTGCGTGCACCCGCCAGGAATGCAGCTCGGGGAAAGCGGCCTCAGCAGCCATGCAACCGTTGCTGGACGACTTGCGTCACCGGATTCACGGCCTGCTGGAAGATCTGGAACAACTGGAACGGGATTTGGAGCGGGCCGACATGCTGATCCGGCAATGCAGTGATTGTCCGAATCGCCCAAATCGTAAGGACTGTCCTCATTGTCCGGTCGATAAGAATGTTGATCTGACCGATATTGCCCGCCTGATTTGGGATCCTGATGCATCTTAAAAACGGACAACTACCGGCTACACAAAAATTCAAAGCATCTTACCTCCATAACGATTCTTAGGAACGGGAATGAAATAAGACCCGCAATTGAGGCAGGATTTCTGTTCATATTCAAGGCGCGCAAACAGGCGCATAGCAAGCTATGTAACTGTTTGCGCAACGCCGAAGAGGGACAGAAAGACAAGTCAGTTGCGGGAGTTATAAAATTCACGTTCCTTAACATCATCATAAAGTGATCAGTAAACCGGTAAGCGGTCTTCAATTCGGAATAGGTGGCGTATTTCATCGGAATACATTCTCAATCCAAAAATATACGCGATGATCGCCAAAAGTGAGAGATTGACAGTTTTGTCGGAGGCCGAACTGTATGCATTGTACGGCCTGCCGGATTTCATGCCCAGGTTTATTGCGTTTTGCAACTAGTACTCAGTCAGCCTTGTTCTGACGAGTAAAATTTGCGGAGTATCCATAGCGTGTGAATAGTGCGAATGAATTCGCACCTAGTGTGCCCGGCATGGGCTAAAACTTGTTATCTGAAAGGAGATAACCGGAAGTAGTAACGACAACCGTAGCGAAGCGCAAGGGGGAAGCCGCGAGGCCAGCCTGAAAGAAGCGTGTAGCAAACGCACGACCGTAGGAACACGAACAAGCAGAGAGGCCGGGTGCGGGCGATGAGTGTGCTAGGGAACACGAAATCCAACCGTTACCGAAAGACGCATCAGGTAGAGCTTGGCGGCACGGGCAGACAGTTTTAGCACCTTACCCGGGGAGATCTCCCAAATGAGAGTTTGGGAGAAGTCAGCAGAGGCCGTAGTAGTGAGGAAGGCTTGGAAACAAGCTGGAGCGAAGGGCCGAAGGAATCGAGATACGACGAAAGGACTCCTGTGAAAACACGAGTAGTCATTTGAAACAGGACGGAGCAGCCGCGAGCGGCAAGCTACCCAACTGCCATGTTTCGCTGGGCTTGGTGGATTCCAAGCAGTAGGCGAAGCCGGAGGTGGCGAGTGCAGTAACAGGGCGTTGACAACGTAAGATGTATCGACAAGGAGCAAAACCTTGGGCGGCTTAGCCGTTGATTCCAACCGCCGGATGCGGAAAACCGCATGTCCGGTGGTGTGGCAGGGGTGACGGGCGCAATCCCGTCACCTCGAGCCGATCAATTTAACCGTCATAATTAAATTGACTGAGTACTAGGATTACCAAGGCGTTGCTGCCCAAGTTGGACGTCTCGCAGCAGAACTCGCTTTTACTATGCAAGCTTGGCGAATTTCTATACTGTCCACGACTTGCGTAGCTTAAGGCCTGAACAGCCCCATCTTTACTTGTTATGTTAAGCCTGGCAACGCTACCGGCAGTTTACGGATAATCCGGTCGATGCGATGGCTTTCCACATGAAACAGTTAGAGGACGAAAGCTGCTCCGGCGCGAAGCAGTTTTATGCTGCCGAGCAGGTGCAATGCCGTCAGTAAACCCAGCAGGTCGGACGCCTGTTGCTGCTTTATGTCGATGAGACGGTGGAGCGACGCCATGCCATTCGGCAACGCGCGTACAAAATCATGCCGAAAGACACGCTTCAGGACACGGGTCAGCGCATGAGCGTAAAACCGGCAAGCAAGCTGGCCTCGCATTGGCAGGCGGTTGACCGTTAGTCCAGAGGCAATTCTACCGCCACCATAATCCCCATGGATGGGGTGAATGCAGAGAAATGACGGGATCATTTCCTGTCCTTAGAGGCGTTCGTGGCTAAATACTTTCACACTCTCGTACCCTACCATGCTTGAGCGTTTGTTTATCCTTCCCGCCCCTGCAATCGATAAAGCGACAGCCCGATATTGGCCTGCTGCACGAAATGCCTGAAGGCTCTGAAATCGTCTTCGCTCAGGGCCTGATGATTGTAGGCGCGGTCGCAGTATATCAGGCCGATCGGCTTGTCGCCGGCGCAGACCGGCATCAAGAAGCACGGGTTCTTGCCGACCAGTTTGGTGTCGCCGGCGGTAAACAAGGCAGCGTCCTGTTCCGGGTTCAGCCAGCAGCCGTCGTGATTGGAAAGGGCCTGGAAAAACAGGTTGGGCGGTATCTTGGCGAGATTGAACACCAGCTTTTGCGTATAGCTGTCCTTGCGCCATCCCAGCGACACTTTCTCGCGCAGCGCCAGTTTGTCCGTGGTCAGCAGCGCGAAGAGGGTCCGGTCCATGCCGATGCCGCGCTGGATGCCTTCCAGCACGGTTTCCAGCAACAGGTTGATGTCGATCCGGCCGCTGAGTATCGAGGTGATATCCTGCAGAATCTGGAATTGCAATTGTTTCCTGTCGGTCATGGGTGCTGCCTCGGCCGTTTCGGGTTCGGATGGCTGTCCGGCTTCCTTGCGGATCAGGTCCGAGGCTTCATGGGCACCGAAATGGCGGGCAATGCCGGCTGCGGCTTCGGTGTTTTTTTGCAGGGCTTCCCTGACGGCTTGTTTCGGCTGCTTGGTGACGGCGGCGATTTTTTCCAGGCACGCGCCGTATTGCTTCGTGTCGGGGCCTTCCCGTAACGCCTCGACCACTTCATAGCCCAGGTGGACCAGGCCCACGCGCGGATTGACCGCGCCCTGGTTTTTCCTGATCGACTCTTCGATCAGGCCTCCCAGGTTCCAGGCTTTGCTCAGCGAACCGCCCAGATCCGCCAACGTGAAACCCAACACCTGCTTCTCCGCCGCCTGTTGGCTGGAGCCGTCTTTGACCAGTGCCTGGATCAGGTCGCCTTTGGCGCCGCAAAAACACCAAAAGGATATGTTGCCGATATTGTGCAGCAAGGCGGCAACGAACACTTCTTCCGGCGACCGGTCATGCGTGGCGATCGCGAGGGCTTTGGCATGCACGGCCGCGTGGATGGCCTGGGCGATTTCCTCGTTGGCCCGGCGTTGGTTGGTCGGCGACAGAATGGCTTCAAGAAACGAGCAGGCCAGGGTGAGTTCGCGCAGCACTTCGGTGCCGAGCAGCACGATGGCCCGCGAAACGGTAGCCATTTTCTGCCGGGAGGCATTGTAATAAATGCTGTTGCTTAACTTTAGCAATTGAGTGGTGAGGTTCGGGTCCTGCAATATCACCGACGCCAGTTCCATCACGCCTTTTTTATCGTCGCCGATAATATTGTTGACGCTCCGCACGGTATTCGAAAAGATCGGCATGTCCCGATCACGCAGCATGGCCGTCCACTCTTCAAGCGATCGGGGTTCTGGTTTGATTTCGGTGACTGGCATGTTCATACTTAATTGTGTGACCAAATTCACAGAATTATTAAGGCAAGCCTGCGCTTGGGCAAGCTTTAATTTTAGCGGGACGGTTCGGCCGGCTCCGACTTCGAACGGATACGGTTGAAGCCGATTTTTTTAATCGGAGAAAAAATAAGTCGCGACGGTTGCCGAGCGAGGATTAAGACCATTGGGACGCACCCGGAGAAGTGGCGAAGCGGCCTAGCCAAGCGCAGGGTTGCCGATTTAATGGATTTTCTGTCCGGCCAGCGCTTCTTTCGCAACCGAATTCAATACGGGTCGTAGGCCTGCTTTAGATCCTCTATGTCGATTTTATCCATCTGCAGCATTGCCTTTATGACTCTTTTCGATTTTACAGTATCGCTGTCATGCAGCATTTCTCTTAGAATCGAGGGGATGATTTGCCACGATACGCCGTATTTGTCTATAAGCCAGCCGCATTTTTGTTTTTCTCCCCCCTCCGAGAGTTTCTCCCATAATTCATCCACTTCTTCCTGGGTCTCGCAATTTACAAAGAACGACAGGGCCGGCGGCAAGGCCAGTTGCGGATCGCTGTTCAAGGCAATAAATTCCTGGCCCTCAAGCTGGAATATCGCGGACAGTACCATGCCGTTCTGTTCACTCCCTTCTTCGACATAACGGGTAATACTGCCGACTTTTGAATGTTTGAAAATAGAGGTATAAAAATTCATTGCCTCTTCGGCTTCGCCATTGAACCACAAGAATGGAGTGATTTTTTGCATCGTGTTTTACTCCTAACATGACAGTGGTGCCGATTCTTTCCCGTCTTGTTTTTAACAAGCCGGCGCTTAAGATCAACAGCGCGCTCCGGCCGGGCTAGCGGTTCAATAAAAAATCATTAACGCCAAAGCGCTTGGCGGGCTCCGCGCGGCATGGCGCCTGCTCGGCGCCTTGAACAAGGTCGGCTGACAACGGGCGCTTTCAAACCTGGGAACTACACATATGTCAGACTATTTACAGCGGCTACATTATTCACTTTCCCGGCATGATTGCTATTCGTATCGTCACTGATATCAGGGCCGTCCAGCGGGAATACAGGGTTGTTCTACACGGGTTTATAAAAGGTAATTGCATGCAAATAACCGAGCTTCAAACACCTCGAACTATCCTCAGGCCTTTTTCGGCAGGCCATGCAATGGAGACCTTTGCCTGGTTCGGCGACCCTGAGGTAATGAAATTCACGCCTTTCGGGCCTGATGAATCAGTTACCGCCACCCTTGACAGAATACGGCGCTATCTTGAGCATCAGGCGCAATACGGTTTTGCGAAATGGATGATTCTTGAGCGCGGTACCGGCAAGCCCATCGGCGATTCAGGCCTCATGTATTGTTCCGAGTGCCGGCGCTTTGAGCTGGGATACCGGCTGTTGCCGGATTACTGGAACAAGGGACTGGCCACCGAAGCGGCATCAACCTGGCTGCAATATGGCGTTCATGTGCTTGGCTTAACAGACTTGATGGCTTTCACGCACCCCGACAATGTCGCATCAGTCCGGGTGTTGGAAAAAATCGGCTTCAGATTCTCCCACCGGGCGGTTCTCATGGGGATGCCGAGCAAAATATTTACGCTTCCGGACAGCTCATATTGAGGCTGTCGTACGGCATTTAAATGCAGAGCTTGAGCTTATTGCCAACCGCAAAAAACTAGCGTATAAGTTGCGCCGATCGGGAATGACAGCTGGCAAAAAAATTTATAAAACGGTCAGCGCCAAGGTTCGAATCCTGCCTATTCAGCCGCGCCACTGCAAAACCTCCGCCTGGAAAAGATCCGTACCCCGGAAAATGCTGGATTTCAATGGGCTGCAGCTTCATCGGCCTTGGTTGAATTTTCCGATCGGATCATTTCACATACACACAAGGAACGCTTTATGAAAACAACATCTGTATCCTTCATTGTCGCCGGCATGCTCATGTCCGCGGCATCGGTATCGGCCCCGGTCGATACGCGCACGCCGGTCGTCGTGTTCCCGGCCTTCCACCTGACCATGCTCGACGTGAAAGTCCATAAGCAGACGGCAGTCCCCGACTGTCCCGCATCCGGCAGTTTCGAGGACTGGTTCCTCAATCCCAACCCCGGCACCGAATTCAGCCAGGTCTGCCGGGACAGACTGCTGACGCTGGTGGTCGATCCGGACAAGAGTTTGCCGATGGTGTCGCGCTTCTCCAACCAGCCGGGCGTCAAGGTCAAGATAAAACACTATGGCGATACCGAGAGCGCACCTTTCTACGAGCCCCTGTACGCGTTTCTGGAATCGCACGGCTATGCGCGCAACCACAATATCCGCGTGGCCGGCTATGATTCCAGGCTGACGCCGGATATCGGCAGTTTCCTGGAGAAAACCAAGGAACTGATCGAGGAAACCTACCATCAGAACCACAACACGCCTGTGCATCTGGTCGGGCACTCCAACGGCCCCCTGTACATACAGTACCTGCTCACGCACACGACCCAGGAATGGAAGAACCGGTTCATCCACGGCTTCACGCCGCTGGCCGGCAACTGGCCCGGACAGGGGCTCCTGTATTCCGTGTATTTTACCGGCCTGAACATCATTGACTTCACCTTCCCCACGGACCCCGCGAATGCGGCCAGCAGCGCCGCCATGTACCAGACCCATCCGTCCAGTTACATGAGTTCCGCCGATCCGGCGGTGTTCGGTGATCAGGAAACCGTGTTGCAGATCGGGGATATATCGTACACGCCGGAGGATCACCAGCAACTGTTCGAGGATGCCAATCTGCCCTTATCGCAAGAACTGGCCGCCGCCTACATCGGCTTGGTCAAGTTCAATGAGCCGCAGAACTTCCCGAACGTCGATGTCTATGCCGAAAAAGGTTCCGGACTCGATACGCTGGTGGGACTGGGGCTCCCGGACCTGTCGGTCGGGCAGGTGGTTGATTTCGATACCGCGCCCCTGTTCATTCGTGACGGGGACGGCAATCAGGAAGACCTTACCAATGATGCGATCCAAGTCTGGCAGAACATGCCCTGCTACCATTTTGAGCTGAGTGACAATGCGGGCGTGGATCATTTTGCGCTGGCCAGTGACGCGGCTGTTCTGAACCGCTTGCTGACTCATCTCCAGCAGCCGAAGTCGGTTTGTCCGGCATCTTAAACCGCCTCCGGTCTTATCAGGCTCGCGGCCTGGTCGAGAGCGGCCAGGCCGCTTAACATCATGTGTAGACGCGCGCTCAATAACCATTCTGTCAGGCGAAATCCGGATCCAGCACGATACGGTAACGCGCCTTGCCTGCCGCCAGATGCTCAAGCGCCTCGTTGACCTGGCTCATCGGAAAATGCTCGACCTGCGGAGCGATGCCATGGCGCGCGGCAAACTCCAGCATCGTCGCTATTTTCATGGGGTCGCCGTTCGGCGAGCCTGAGACGCTTTTTTGCCCGAAAATCAGATCGATGGCCGGAATCGGCATCGGTTCGAGCACGGCGCCCACGATATGCAGACGACCGTTAGGCTTCAGCGTTTTCAACAGCGCCGCCCAGTCCAGCGGCGCATTGACGGTCACGATCAGCATATCCAGCGACCCCGCGATGTTCCGCATGGCCTCGCTGTCGCGGCTCGAGACCACGTGATGAGCGCCGAAACCGCGCGCCTCCTCGGCCTTGGATGCGTGCGACGTGAATGCCGTCACTTCGCAGCCCCAGGCATTGGCAAATCCGAGGCCCATATGGCCCAGACCGCCGATGCCGATAACGCCGACGCGGTCGGTGGGCTTGACGCCGAAGGTCAACAGCGGCGAGAACACCGTGATGCCGCCGCACAGCAGCGGTCCGGCGGATGACAAATCGAGCGTATCCGGCAGCGGAATGGTCCAGGCCCAGTGCGCCCGGACCCGGTCGGCAAAACCGCCCTGGTGCCCGACGATGGTCGGCATGGCCTCGGCACACAGATTGTGGTTGCCGGTCATGCATTCATGGCAATGCATGCAGCTGCCGGCGTTCCAGCCGACCCCGACCCGCTGTCCGATATGCAGGCCCTTGGCGTGATCGCCCAGGGCCACGACTTTCCCGGCCACCTCATGCCCCGGAATGACCGGATACTGGGACATGCCCCATTCGTCATTGATGATCGACAGGTCGGAATGGCAGAGGCCGCAATATTCGACGGCGATTTCCACCTCTTCCGGACCGAGCGGCCCCGGTTCATAGCTGAATGGTTCGAGTTTCTGCCTGGGACCGTGCGTGGCCCAGCCGTGGATTTCAGTCATGAGATATTCCTCCGGGTCAGTGATAACAGCCAATACCGGTTGGTTTCGGGCCTTTTCCGGCCGGCCGGCGCGTTTTTACATGCTTCGAGGCGGATTCGGGCGCGTCCATGAGTCTTGCTCCCGAGTTCTCAGGTGTAACTATGACGGAGACAGACAGGAAATGTTTCCGAAATAAACCCGCCGCCCGAACGGCAAGTCCGCCGTTTTTCACGCCATAAGCCAATGCCAGCAAGCCCGCGGGAATGCCGAAAACCCAAACGGCATAGGTCAGGTTCAGGGTATTGCGGCCGTCAACCCAGCCGCGCAGCAGCGGCATCAGCAGCGTGACGGTCAGATACAGCAATACCGCAACAACCATGGATGCATACCAATCGCGGCGCCGGTCCAGACTCAGCTGCAGGCAGATACTCAGGAAATAGCTCAGAATGCCGATAAGGCGATGGCTGTCCGCTGCCGATAACCGGAGCGCATCGGACAGCGCGGCGTCCGCATAAACGCTGAGCAGAATCCGCAGGCTGTTGGCGCACAGGGAGGTCAGCCAGGCCGCCAAAAGCGCCGAAACGATGCGGCGTAAGAGGGGATGCTGGTCCGGCAGCAGCCAGAGGTAGCCGAGCAGCGAGATAATGAAAAAATTGCCGCCCGCACACGCCTTGACGATGCGGATATGATGCTCCCTGTCCAGCCATTCGCCGTTAGCCAAAGGTTCAAAGGACAGCGGGCTGAGCAGTTCCAGCAACAGGACCAGGGGATATAACAGCCATTGCAGTTCATCGGCGTTGGCCACGCTGTAATAGTGTTTTATGCCGATGACCATCAGGGCGGTCAATCCTCCATTGACCGCCGCACGGTTGGATATTTTCAACTGGCCGTTAAACATGATCTTGGCCCTTGCGCAGACGCTTGGCGGCGATTAACGCCATGAGCATGGCCATCAGCCAGTAGAATTCCGGTTCCGGCATGGGCCGCGCGGCCAGCGCGTATTCGGAAACGCCTTGCGGCAGCGGCAAAGGCTGATGCACGTCTTCGGCCTGTCTGGCCGCATTGGCGACCACTTCATCCACGGCAATGAAAGCGGTGTAGGGCGTCAGCAAAGAATAATCCAGGCCCAGCTTGATGATTTCGTCGCGATTCAATGCCATATCGTTGCCCGCCCTATCCGCCAGGCGCGTCAGCCGGTTTCTCGCCCACAGAACGGGCAGCAGCCTGGCGCGGCTGTCACGGCTTGCCTCCGCCAGCGGCATCGCGACGTGATAGGTGCCGTTCGCGCTTTGGCCCTGCAATTCAATGGCGGCCTGATCGCTTGTTGCGCGGTATTTGCCGAAAATCACGATGGGCCGTTCCGCCAGCATGAGGGGGATGTGTTTGGGTTCCAGGTCATAAAGCTCGACATCCTTGCCGGTCACGGCGATGTTGCTCAGCAACGGCGCTTCGATAATGCGGCGAAAGCGTGTGCTGACCGCGTCCACTTCCTGTTCGCCGGTGACGATGAACGGCTCGCCGGCGCCGGCTTTGGCCATGGATTCGATCAGATGCCGGTTCACCGAACTGCCGATGCCGAAAGCAAACAGGTTGCTGTTGTTGAGATGGTCGGCGATCAGCGTGTAAGCCTCGCGCTCGGCGTTCACATAGCCGTCCGTGACTATCACCAGACTGCGCGCCACATCGGCTTTGCGCGGCATGGCATAAGCCTGGGTCAGGGCGTTGATCAGTTCCGTGCCGCCTCCGCCGTTATAGCCCGACATCATGGCGAGCGCCTGCCGGATATGTTCGGGCGTTGCCGTTAAAGGCTCCGGCGACAGGACGCTGGCATCGCCGGCAAAAAACAGGATATTGAAGGATTCGGTCGGCTTCAGCGCGCTCAGCAAGCGGATCATCAGCTGTTTGGCGGTATCGAGCGGAAAACCGAACATCGACCCGGACACGTCCACCACGAACAGGTATTCACGGTTCATGATCTGTTCGGATTGCACGCGGGCGGGCGGTTCGGCCATCATCAGAAAATAGTTGTCCGCGCCCTGGCTGTAGGTCATCAGGCCGGAGACGATCTGCTCGTCCTGCAGGCGAAAGCGCAGAATGAAATCCCGGTTGCCAGGCTGTGTTTCGGAACCGGCCAGACTGATGGTCGCAGACTTGTCGCTTTGCCAGCGGGTTTCGATTTTATGCTGAACCGATTGCAGATCCTTGATGGCGATCGGGCTGTCGATGGCCAGATTGATGCGGGTTTCGGTCGCCGCCGGGTTACGGCCATTGGCATCCTTGGCGTAAGGGTTGGCGATCCAGGCGGCATCGCGCGCCACCTGCAACGGGTCGCTGCCATAGCGCGGCCCGACCACGGTCGGGTACACCAGCTCGTAAACGCCTTGTTCGGGAACCAGCAGTTCGCTGTAGGTGAGCGCCAGCTCCACGTCGTCGCCCGGCATGATGTTGGCGACATCCATCATGAACACGTTCGGGCGCTGCTGGGTCATCAGCGCGGCGCGCTTGCCTTCCTGCTGCGCCTGGGCGAACAACTGTTTCGCCTGCTGCTTTTCCTCGATTTTGGCCTTGACGATACGCTCGCCGATTTTCATGGTCAGGCCATGCACGGCGGCATGCGTGGAACCCGGAAACACATAGCGGGCATTGATCGCGCGCTGGCCGTCATTGCGGTAATGCTGGGTGACGGTCACCTCGGCAATCGGGCCGTTGATGCGGATATCGGCATGGCTGGCCTTTAACGGCAGCATATCGGTGGCGGGGTCACCGTCCGGTATCCATAGTCTGGGCGCCAGGCTTTCGGCGCAGTCGTCGCAAATCGTCTCCGCCTGGCTGCCGGCGGCGATGCAGAACAGCAGGATGATAATTGATAAGTGTTTGAACATGGTCTTTCCTCGTCATCTGTGGTTTAGGATGAAACGAGTATAAAAACCGAATGCGGGGCTTTTATGCGATGAACATGTGTTTTTGATGGGGAATGTGTGTGCGGGTTAATACCGTGCTCGATGTAGGGGCGAATTCACTTGTGCCCTTTAGGGTATTCGCCCAAGGCGACTAAAGTCGCCTCTACAAATGCTGCCGGGCGCATACGATGAAATCATGGAACAGCGAATGAGTGCGGTGACGTTCGGTGTTGCTGACTTGAGCCGCTAGAGACGATTCTACGAGCAGGGACCGGGCTGGGCTATCGATGCGGCAGAAGGCCAGGTCATATTCCTTCGATAAAGGGAGGTGCTTCTCTTTTAGCGAGTTGTCAACTACACTTGACTCATGCTCAGAGTGAACCGAACGGTATCGAAGGCGGAAGCTTATCGATGGTCGAGGGCTGCTGTCCACTGCGGTCTGGCAGGCGATCGCCTGTTGTGCTACACGCGCTTGGAAGTGCGGCGGCGGAACATGGAAACAGGTCTGTCCTGCGGGAAAGGCTATTGCAACATCGGCTAATAGGGCAGCCAAGATAAGGAAAATGGGTAGCGTTCCCTTTTTTCATCGGTGACATTGTGTCATCCGGCACTTATACAATTTCAGCAACGGACTACGAGCTTTTTATCGCGAATGCAAGGAGATACACCTGACTAAAACCAGCTAATTGCAGTGGACAAGCCGACTGCGTCCAACTCAAATATTATTCTAACAATGCCAACCAAATAAGGACTTCCATGGCCAATAGTATTGTATATCAAATGATCAATGAATTTGCCGCCCGCAAGGGTGTAGGCGCATTTCCTCGTTGCGAACGAGAAAGAATCGTGGACCAATTGCGTGATCGCGTAGCCAAGCCATCAAAAATATATCAAGGAAGGAGCAGTTTATGTGGTCCGGCTTCATTTCTGTATGCCATTGCAACGGATAAGCCGCACGTTTATGTGAAATACATCATTGATTTATACGAACAAGGCGAAGCAGCCATCGGCAATTTAAGAATAAAACCAGGCGCGGCTTGCAAAAACTACGACGTTCCTAAAGCTCTTATACAAGAAATAGACTGGATAGGGCTTGCGAGCCTGAGAGACTCGACAAATTCCGTTTTCGACTATCAAACAGTGGATGACCAGTTCGCCGGGATAACTTTACCAGACCATTTGCAGGAATGGTTTATAAAGAGCGGGTACACCCAGGTCTATAACAGAACCAATTTAATCTTCGACAAGAACCTGTATACACTTCTTCAAGCGCACCAGAAACGGCAAAGCGGATACGTCATTTGTCTATTGATCGGCGCCAACTTACTTTCGGGCTATCCTAAAGGCAAAGTGCCCGCCGACCATTGGGTCGTACTAAATTCTGATATTCAGATCGATGGCTGTCCCGCAATCAGTTGGTTGCCACTAGGCGCCAAAGTGGATGATGACGAGACCGTGTATGACAAAAAAATCGATTTCAAAGTGTACACTTGGGGTCAAGCCGATTATCCAGTCAATAAGAAAAGGAAAGACGTCACCGTGGGCGAGTTCCTGGACTATTTTTATGGTTACGTATCGGCAAAGCTCAGCTAAGGACGGATTTATGAAAAGACTGGTTATGCTGATTTTGCTGAATTTCATGGTTGCGTGCACGCTCAGGTCGGCATCAGATGCAAAGCCGAAATTGCTCGATGTTGTTTTTT
>SWBW01000392.1_pt1 | contig 47774 bp, 39 predicted proteins | sample 4693041 | NCBI WGS metagenome assembly SWBW01 (sample SAMN10267271, study PRJNA491770) | bioreactor metagenome | isolation source: DHS bioreactor inoculated with marine methane seep sediment | place: Japan: Omine Ridge, Nankai Trough | collected 2006-05-06 | reverse complement strand
TATAAGGACTTGCTAATATACTTTGCTCTGCCGCTAACCTGTAAGTTTCTGAAGTCAGGCTAGTCAACGACAGCCTGGAAATTCCGTTACCAACACCCGAAAGGAAGATCGCATGAAATCTCTTCGCATGGCCAAGCGACATCTTCCCAAGTTCCTGGAAAGTCTGGGAAAGTGGGGCAAGGTGTATGTGCCGGTCAAGCTGGGTAAAAACTCCTATCGTTGGGAAGAGTTCGACGGCGAGATTGATAACATCGCCCTGGACGCTCTTCGCACGATTATCCCGGCTAAGAAGTTCTTCTACAAACCCCGCGAGGTGATGTTCAGCTATGACAAGGCCAAGGGTTACACCCAGGTCTGCGCTGAATGCGAGGAGGATCTGATCCTCTTCGGTATCCACTCCTGCGGAATCCACGCCCTTGAAACCCTCGACAACATCTTCGCCGGAAAGTATGTGGATAACTACTACTTCACCCGGCGCAAGAACATCACCATCATCGGAACCAGTTGTATGCCCGACGAGCATTGCTTCTGCCGCTCGATGGGTTCCGATACCGTTGATGAGGGTTATGACATCTTTATGACCGATCTGGGAGACGACTTCCTGATCGGTGTTGGCTCTTCCAAGGGTGATGACATCGTCAACGAACATCCTGAGATTTACGAGGAAATTGACGAAGCCTTCACCAAGCGGTACCTTGAGTTCCGCAACAAGCGTGATGAGTCCTTCGAGCTGGTACTCGATACCAGCGATCTGCCGACCATCCTCGACTTCCAGTACGACAACCCGCTCTGGGACGAACTGGGCGACCGTTGTCTGGCTTGTGGCTCCTGCTCGATGGTCTGCCCCACCTGCTACTGCTACAACGTGGACGACACCATCAGCCTGGATAGCGAGACTGGCGAACGCTGGCGCGAATGGGACTGCTGTCTCTTCCGCGACCACGCCCTCGTCGCCGGCGGACACAACTTCCGCGAAAGCCAGGGTGGACGACTCAAGCATCGTTATCTTCACAAACAGCAAGCCTATCTGGGTGATTTCGGTCGCACCGCCTGTGTCGGCTGCGGTCGCTGCATTGTTGCCTGTCCGGCAAACATCGACTATGTCGAGTGCCTCAAGGCGATGAGAGGGGAGATGACCAGTGCTTAGCAAACAGACAGTCAAGCTCGATCCGGCGAACAATCCTTACAAGCCCCAACTGGCTCGGATCGTCGCCATCAGACCCCAGGCTCCTGACCACAAGCTGTTCCAGCTTCGCTTTGAAGATAGAGACTATGCCGAGAACTTCTGCACCCGTCCGGGTCAGTTTGCCGAGCTTTCGATCATCGGCGTTGGCGAGTGTCCCATCTCTATCTCCAGCCCTCCCACTCGGAAGGGTATAGTGGAGATGTGCGTCCGCCGGACTGGTCGGGTTACCAACGCTCTCTTCGACCTGCCCACCAACTCGATGGTCGGTCTGCGCGGTCCCTACGGCAACGGCTATCCTGTAGAGAAAATGGAACACCACGACCTGCTGATGGTCGCTGGTGGTCTGGGCATGGCTCCGCTACGCAGCCTGCTCTGGTACGCTCTGGACAACCGCGCCAGCTTCAAGCGGGTCGTCCTGCTCTACGGAACCCGTAGTCCCGAAGATATCCTCTTCCGCGATGAGTTCGACGACCTGATTACCCGGGCAGACCTGGAGTGCCACGTTACCGTGGATAAAGATCCCACTGGCAACTGGCCCTACAACATTGGCGTGGTAACCAGCCTCTTCGACAAGGTCAAGAACCTTGACCCCGACAACACCTTCGCCGCCATCTGTGGTCCTCCCGTGGTCTATAAGTTCGTCATCGACGAGTTGCTGAAGCTGAACTTCTCCAAGGGTCGCATTTTGATGAGCCTGGAGCGGATGATGAAATGCGGCATCGGCAAGTGTCTCCACTGTAGCATCGGCCACAAGTACACCTGTATCGACGGGCCGATATTCACCTACTGGGATGCCATCAACCTCCGCGAAAGCATCTAAAAACCCGGCTGAACGGCTGAACAGCCGTTTGCGACGAAACTTAGGAGAGTAAAACATGGCCAAGCCAACGATTGGGGTTTACGGCCTGACCGGTTGTGCCGGGTGTCAGCTCAATATTCTCAACTGTGAGGATGAGCTGCTCGACATCGCCGCCACCGTGGACATCAAGAGCTTTATCATGGCTCAGACGGGCAACGTGGAGTGCGAAATCGACATTGCCTTCGTCGAGGGAGCCGTAAGTAACGAGAAACAGAAGAAGCAGTTGCTCGACATCCGGGAACGCGCCGGACTGCTGGTCGCCATCGGAACCTGCGCCTCCTGGGGCGGGGTCGAGGCGATGATCAACGACGTACCCCGTGAGGTCGCCAAGAAAGATGTTTATGGCGACACGATGGAAGACAATCCCTTCTACGACTGCTTCAATCCGCTGCCGCTGAAGGACGTTGTCAAGGTGGACTTCCAGATTGTCGGTTGTCCCATCGAGCGTTCTCAGTTCATCCAGGCGGTGGCTTCGCTGCTCAACGGCACCCTGCCACTGCTGCCAACCTACGCGCTGTGTACCGAGTGCAAGTTCAAAGAGAACGAATGCCTGCTGATCGAGCAGGATAAGTTCTGCCTCGGTCCGGTTACCAAGGCTGGTTGTGGTGCCCGTTGTCCGAGCAACAATCTTCCCTGTGAGGGTTGTTTCGGTCCGGTTTACGAGGCGAACTACGCCTCCGAGGTCGAGATCATGCTCGAAAAGGGCTACACGAAAGAGTACATCGCCCAGCAGATGAGTACCTTTGCCGGAACCGTTTCGGCGGAAGACCTGGGCGCGCGCAAGCTGGTCAAAACCGATATTCCTTAAGCAGCAGACAAAGCCAACAAGCCAACGGAGATAAACATGGCTACTCGAAAGATCACCGTTGACCATCTCTGCCGCGTCGAGGGACACGGTGGAGTAACCGTCGAGCTAAAAGACGGTAAGGTTAACAAAGTACAGATGGACATCTACGAGGCGATGCGCTACTTCGAGCATTTCCTCAAGAAAGTTCCCTACGATCAGACCGCCAACGTCGCCTGTCGCATCTGCGCGATCTGCTCGGCGGTGCATAACATCGTTTCCAACCAGGCCACCGAAGATGCCTTCGGGGTCAAGTGTTCCGACCAGACAAACCTGCTCCGGCGGCTCTACGTTGCCGGTGGCAATATCGAGTCTCACGCCCTTCACATCTATCTGCTGGCCCTGCCAGATCTGATGGAGCCGCGCTACCACTCCGCCCTGCACATGGCGCAGGACCTGCCCGACGTGGCGAAGATTGCCCTGGACATCAAGAAGTGTGGTAACGAGATTCAGGACATCATCGGCGGACGACTGATCCACGCCTGTAACACCAAGCTGGGCGGTTTTGGTCGGATTCCAAAGAAGGACGAGCTGAAGTTCCTGCGCGACCGACTGGAGAAAACCCTTGAGAACGCCGCCGCGACGGTTCCCATTGTCAAGGGTCTGGGTATTCCGGCTTACCTCAAGTCAGAAAACACCTACGTCGGTCTGGTTCCTTACGGCGACAAGTTCGGCTACATGGGCGATAAAATCGCCATCAGCGATGGAACCGTGGTGGACGTTCACGACTACCAGAGCGTTACCAACGAGTACGTGGTGCCGTACTGCCACGCCAAGTACTCGGCGTGGAAAGACAAGCCCTTCATGGTCGGTGCCATTGCCCGTGTCCACCTCTTCTTCGACAAACTCCACCCGACTGCCAAGGCGGTCGCTGCGGACATCGGCTACAAACCGCCAATCCACAACTCGTTCTTCAACACCGTTGCTCAGGTGCTGGAGCTGGTGGATGCCATCGCCGACTCCATCGATGTGATCGATGCCGTTCTGGCCGACTACGACGGCAACCCGAAGGATCCTGTCGTCAAGCCGAAGGCTGGTAAAGGTACCGCCGGAATCGAAGCTCCACGCGGAACCCTCTATCACTCCTACGAGTACGATGCCGATGGTAACTGCGTCGGAGCCGACATCATCACCCCGACCTGTCAGAACTTCAGCAACATGGAGAAGGACATTCGGGAAATGGTGGAGAAGAACCCCGGCTTCAGCGATGAAGAAATCCACTTCCACTGCGAGATCATCGTCCGCGCCTACGACCCCTGCATCTCCTGCTCTGTCCACGTTATCAACCTGGACAAGTAGTCTTGCCTTAACTCCCTCTCCCCTTTGGGGAGAGGGCTGGGGTGAGGGGCTAACATAGTAAGCTGCTAAACGAAGCGGAGCCTTTCGGCTCCGCTTTTCCGTCTCCAGCCTCTCTCCTGCGGGAAGAGGACATAACGATTGTTGGTCGCACCCTACCCCTGTGGGAACTGGTGAATCACCTCGTGGTCGGTCATACCAACGATGTAGTCCAGCAACAGGCGGTGGCGTTCCGCCTCCTCAGCAGCGGCGAAGGGCTGCTCCAGATCCGCCGGCGGTTGAGCGAGCCAGCGGTGGAAGAGCGTTTCCAGCATCTCCTGATACCTCTGGCAGCGGGAGAGAATCAGCGGATGAAAGTAGAAATGCTCCCGCGAGAAGTCCTTGAACTCCCGCACCAGTCGCCCCAGCTCGTCGGGATAGCCAATGATGGGATGCTCCTCGCCCTGTGCCTCGGCTTCTTCGAGTTGTCCGGCGGCGTGGCGGGTCAGCTCTCGTATCAAGAGGCGCAGGGTTTCCCGCTTCGATGAGAGAAAGGTGTTGAGCCGCTCAGGTATCGGGGTCTGTTCACTCTTAAAAATCCCCGCCCGGCGCATGTCGTCGGTATCGTGGCTCAGGTAGGCGATCTCGTCGGCAAGGTCAACCACCTGGGCCTCCAGACTGCGCGGCTGGGTGAAGGGCTGTCCCTTGGGCGAGTAACCGAGGCGGAGCAGCTCCTCTGGCAGCTCCCGCCCAGCCGGATAGTCGGCGGGGTCGTACTGGGTGTGGCAGAGAATGCCCTGGCGAGTCGGGTCGGTGAGGTCGAGCCGCTCCAGCTCGTCCACCACCCGCAGCGACTGCTCGTTATGCTCAAAGCCCCCGGCGTTGGCGGCGAGCATCAACCGCCGCAGGGTGTCCTCACCAGTATGCCCGAAGGGCGAATGTCCGAGGTCATGCCCCAGGGCGATTGCCTCGGTGAGGTCTTCGTTCAGGCGCAGGACGCGGGCGATGGAGCGGGCAACCTGCGTAACCTCAAGGGTATGGGTCAGGCGGGTGGTGTAGCTGGCGTGGGGCGGAACGGGGATGACCTGGGTCTTGTGCATCAGCAGACGCAGGTGGCGGCTGTGGAGGATCCGGTCGCGATCGCGAGCGAACTCGGTGCGGAAGGGGTCGGGCTGATACCCCGGCTCCCGGCGGGAGGTCTCCGCCGACCGCGCCGCGTAGGGCGAGAGAAGCGAGTCCTCCAGCCGTTCCTGCGCCGTCCTGTTGTTGAGATTTGACATAGTATGCTAAGTAGCTTCTTCTGCTAGATACCGCTTGACTAGATTGATGTACTGTCGCGCAGAGTCTAAATATTCATCAAGTTTAGCATCGGTTATCTCAGATGGGTTGCCATGTGCTATATCATTACGAGATCTTCTGATTTCATTGATTTTATGCCACAATGGTTTTTTTATCATCCCTTTCTCGTGTAATGCAACATAAGCATATGTAAGATTGTGTGAAAACGTAAAATTCGAGTTTTTGATGTCTGTATTTGAGAAGAGACCTTTCAAATATATGTCCATTAATTTGTTAGTGGCTACCTCAACTGCAAGTGCACAATGCAACAATGAAATATCGTTGCTTCCTTCATGCTTGTAGGAAATTGCAAGGGAGAGAAATCTCTCAATTTTATCAAGTTGTAACCTAGAAATCGATTCGTATACACTTGACTTTAATGATGAGGGAATATGTGTATCACTTCTTGTACTAAGTACAAATTTATAACCCGCAAGTGTTTTGTTATGTGTATCAACACAAGCAATCCAAGCATTACTTACATGAATTGAGGAAACATAGGGTGGGATCAGAAATTTTAAATCATCATTGATTCTCCATATATCAAGTAGAAGATTGATGGAGTTAAATACTCTTTTTTTTATCCTCTTTAACCCAGCGATAAATGCCTGTTCTGCTGTTTTACCCTTTAGTTTGAAACTTGAAGCAAACACACTATTCAGCTTAGTTCTTATAGGTACCATGTTCTCATCATCTATAGCAATGGGTACTACTCCACTATGTGCAATTATCGAATATTGATAGTCAAACTGCTTGTTGTATACGTCGTAACTATCGATCAGACACGAATAATCTAGCTCATTATAGACATCTTGGTTATCATATTATATGCTATATTGCCCATAATCTTCTTTTGTCGGGAAGTTAAATGGAAACTCAAGTAGTAATTCAAATAACCACTCATCATCACCTATAGGGGTAATATTCTTCCATGGGTTACCCGCATCAGGGCTTAGTTTTCCATTTAACAAGATGACCCGATTTTCTCTATTGTAACGAAGATAATTGCTAAGCACACTTGATGAAATCAATTCCGCTTTATAGTCTTGAGTGCTGGTTGTAGCTAATTTAATATATGCTAAACGTTGCTCTTTCACGGAAGACTCCTTGGTAATCTGGTATAATCGCCCTTTGCGAATCGGGGACGAATCCTCTCGACCGGAGACGGAATGGCAAAGCACAGGATCGCCTACGCCGAGTCTAACACATATGACGACGCTGCGGTGTCGGCGGCCCTGGCGGATGCTCTGGCTCTGGTCGGCGGCTGGTCGGCACACCTTCCCGCCGCCCCGGCGCGGGTGCTGGTCAAGCCGAACATGCTGGCGGACTTCCCCCCGGAAAAGGTCGTAACCACCCATCCCGCTGTCCTGCGGGCGGTGCTAACCTCACTGCTTGAGGCGGGCTACACGGTTACGGTGGGCGATTCCCCGGCAGGCTCCACCCGGAAAATCGAGACCGTCTGGCGCAAGACCGGTTTGCTTGAGGTCTGCGAAGAGCTGGGCGTGGAGCTGGTGAGCTTCGAGTCGGCGGGGCATCAGCACCTCCGGGGGCGGAACCGCTTCGCGCCGGAGTTGCAGATCGCCAACCCCGTCCTTGAGGCCGATGCCGTCGTCAACCTGCCCAAGCTCAAGACCCACTCGCTGACGGTTTTCACCTGCGCGGTGAAGAACCTCTTCGGCTATGTGCCGGGGATGCGCAAGATGATGCTCCACGGCGCGGCACTTCACCCCCGGGACTTTGCCGAGATTCTCACCGATGTTTACCGCCTGCGCCCGCCGAACCTCAGCATCGTGGATGGAATCATCTCGATGCAGGGCGACGGTCCCTCCGGCGGCAGCCCCTACCCCTTCGGGCGGATTATCGTCGGAGACAACGCCCCGGCTCTGGATCATTCCCTGGCACAGCGAATTGGCATTCCCGCCGAGCGAATGCCCGTCGAGCGGGTCTGCCTTACGCGGGGCTACTTTAGACCAGAGGAAATCGAAGAGGTTGGGGACGTTCCCGAAGTTTGCACGGATTATACGATTCCCGGCAACTCGTGGATTTCTCTAATCCCCGGTCCCTTCGGGCGATACGTAGCGGAGAAAATCCGTACCTTCCCGGTAATTGAGCAAAAGGACTGCATTCGCTGCGGTGCCTGCGCCCGCGCCTGCCCGAACTCCACCATCCCCTTTGAGGACGGTGAGTATCACATCGACCACGCCGCCTGTATCTCCTGCCTCTGCTGCCATGAGGTCTGCCCGGTGCAGGCGATAGAGCTGACGGGAAGCCTGCCGATTCAGATTTACAACGGCATCAAGAAGCTGAAGCGGTTCTTTAAAAAAGAGACTTAGGGACGTAGCGCGCACGCCCTTCACTGAAAACGAATAACCCTAACTCCAAGAAAACAGATGAGAATAATTTCAGGACAGTCCAAGGGTCGCAAGCTCTACGCTCCCACCGACGACCGCGTACGACCAACCACGGACCGAACCCGCGAGGCACTCTTCAACATCCTCGGCAGGGAGATTGTGGACTCCTGGGTGCTGGATGCCTACGCCGGAGTTGGAACCGTGGGAATTGAGGCTCTCTCACGAGGTGCCACCGGCTGCGACTTTATCGAACTCGACAAGGGCGCGATCAGCTACCTGAAGCGGAACCTGAAGCGGGCTGGCGAGGGCTTCGAAACGCGGATATTCAACCAGACCGTGGCGAAGTTCGTTGAGAAATGGGACGATGCCGATAGCCCCTACGAGCTGGTCTTCGCCGACCCACCCTACAACGTCCACCCGGACAGCGTGGCGACCCTGCTCCGACCGACGGTAGGTGGGTTGCTGGTGCTGGAGACGGCATCCCAGGGAACGAAGCTGGGTGCGGAGAGTTTTCCTGACTACGAACTAAAAGATGTGCGGGACTACGGTCGCGCCCGTTTGTATTTTTTGACACCTGTGTAATTGTCGTATTTCACAAAATACGCGTAGGGGCGAACCTTGTGTTCGCCCCGGTTGATTATACAGTGAGAGCGCAGCACGCTGCGCCCCTGCGAGGTATTACGGACAAATCACCCACGACCTCTACCGCTTATGCGGCAAGCCGAGGAACTGCCCGGCGCGGAGATGATTAAAAACATAACCGTCGTATTCCTCGTTATGGTTGGAGTCAGCTCCCATCGCGGCGGCGTAGTGGGCGGCGATGTGGAGATGCTGCAGTCGAGTCATCGTAAGCAGGGGGCGGGTTGCCTCCGGCTTTTCTTTATCGCCGAACCACTGCCGCCAAAAGACGGCGAAAACCGTGGCGGTGTACTCCGGCTTTTTAAGCAGCATCAGCAAGGCACGACTGGAGGCAATCAATCCCGCCAGGTCTTCCTCCAAAAAGCCCTGATGAACCGTCTCCGGGTCGGTGAGGGTGATGCGTCCGGGAACCTCGACAGGGTTAATAGCTGACAAGTCCGGCGGATGATGCCAAACCAGCCGATGCCAGTCCAGACTGCCGTGAATTGGTTGGGGACCGTGGATAGCCCCCGTCGCCAGGTGGTTGTGGAGAGCGGCAATGGTTCTTTGAAAAACTTCTTTGGCTGGACGGTAGCTGGCAAGGGTTTTGAAATTTCGCTGCGCCCGAGAGATAATCCGAGAGATAATGACCTCTTCAGTGGCCTTTTCTTCATGAAACTCGTGGAGTTGTTGGTAAAAACTACGCAGAACAGCGAACACTCGATCGAAGACCACTTCAAGCCGCGCGACAACCTGGTGAAGCGGCTCTTTACCAAGTTGCTTGAAAATCCGCCAGAGGGGCAGCTCCAGCTCGTCGCCCTGAACCTCTTCGTAGAAGCCTGCCAGTACCAGATCCGAGCGGACATCGTAGAGCCGCCCCATAGGTCGGGGAACCAGCTCCGCTGCCAGACGGTTGGAGAGCTTCCACTCCCGCCAGCCACGCTGAAGCTCAAAACGGGGCAGGTATCGCTTGAGCAGACATGACCGCTTATTCGTCGCGCTGCGCGCCACTACCCGATAACGATAGCAGTGGGCTGTCTTGTAGTTATCCGGCTCCAGCAAGACGCTGCTCAACTCCAGCGGATTAACCAAAGCATTGTGGGTCGGATTGGCGTACTTCCCGCTACCAGGAAGACTGAAGTTAAGCCGTCCGGCATTTCCGCTATAAGCCTTCGTCAACAACTCCCGCAGTCCGTCGGGATGATGGAAGGGATCGTACAGATACCAAAGGTTTTCCTCGATAACACCGGAGAGCATCTCGCTGTAACCTGGCAGGGGCGTTGAAGAAAGATAAAGCGGCAGGTAAAACTGCGCCTCATTGGACAGCGTGATGAGCAGATGGCTCTGCGGCGGATTGTTCCAGAGGACTTCGATATTGATGTTGTAATCCCCCAAAACATCCGGCTCAACACGCCAACGCCGATGGTCGGCGATCTGGCGAAGTCGCTTCCTGATGAAGTGAGTCAGCGCGGGCAAAGGCAGATTTTGAGGACGCAATTTTCCCTCTGGGCTGAGAGGTCAGCATGAAGTAATTAAACAACACCAAGTAACAAATCCCATTATAGAGGTCTGGGCGCGTTTATGTCAAACCGCAACGCGGTGCGTTGCATCACACTTTCGCGACTAAGCGTTCCGGTTGGATTGCACCTCTCTCCGCGTACACGCTCCCGCTGGTCGCTGACAATTGTAACTTCTGATGATAAGGCAAGAACGCGGTGCGTTGCATCACAGATTCGCGGCTAAGCGCAGATTTAATAAAGGGTGGACACACGGGTCTGCCCCTACAATTGGTGATTAACCATCCGCGAGGTTTTAACCCTGCGTAGGGGCCGACACTCGGTCGGCCCGCGAAATGATAATCTGTTTGGAATAACCCCTCACCCTAGCCCTCTCCCCAGAGGGGAGAGGGAACACACCATAGGGGGCTATTGCAAAACGCCTCCACCATAGAATTTGACAAAGGGTGAACACAGGATCAGCCACGACACCAGCCCCCCCATAAAAAAGAGTCCCGCAAATTGCGAGACTCTCAAAAAGGGTGGGGGCATAGCTAGCCCCCTTGGTTGCGGGGACCGGATTTGAACCAGTGACCTTTGGGTTATGAGCCCAACGAGCTACCAACTGCTCCACCCCGCAGGGGGAGTATGCCTGCGGAGGGGGTGAATGTCAAGAGATTTTACTTCGCTTGCTTTCCCTTGCGCATTCGGCTTTGGCTTGATCTATCTCAGCCTGTAATGTACGGTTATCGTCGCTACTACAACTACTCCGGCTCATTGAGAGACAGCCTCCCAAACTGGCGAAAAGTTCAGTGCGCTGAGTTACTCTGGCAGCGGGGTTGGTTCCACGCCAGCGGGGAGGTGTTGGGCGAGGATGGTGAAGGTTAGCGTGGCGGTTGCCTGGCGATTGCCGGCTACCTTGTCGAAGATGGTGATCTGGAGTTCGAACTCGCTGGGCCAGAAGTAGGGTTCGTTGAGGGAGACTTCGTTGTGGAAGGTTATTGGCTCGGTTCGGTCGAGGAGTTCCTCGATAGCACCGTCGGCGAAGGCAATGGAGTCGGCATCATCAGCGTCGTAGATTTCCAGTTGCTCGATGAGGCGGTACTCGCCAGTTTCTTCGTCCAGAGACGGATTGGCAACGGTGAAGTCGAGGGTCAGGGTATCGCCGAGATTGTATTCGGTCTGGCTGAGGGTCGGGGAGAGAATCTCGTAGATGTCTTCCTCAACGGGTTCCGGCTCTTCGTCGCAGGCGGCAAAGAGAAAGAGCACGCACAGAGCGATAAGCAGCAGGGGGGTGGTTTTCATAAAACCCCTTATGGTTTTGGGCGTTGGTTTTGGCGTTGGGAAATCTGTGGCATCTCTAGGGACACGGCATGCCGTGTCCTGCTTGTGCGAGATATTGAGACAAGGGGTTTCAACCCCTTGTGGAATAACAACGTATCTACTGCATGGGAAAGGTCTGAGTCCTTTTTCGAGGAGAGTTCGGTGCGGTTTGCAGATACGAGGCAGTTCCGGCGGGCCGACCTAAAGGTCGACCCCTACGTAAAAACCCAGCGATAGACAACCAATCGAGCCGAATGATCGTGGCAATCGATGTAAAGCTATCACCAGTTACATCGCGAAGTGTGTGCAATTTCAAGCTGCCCCTCACCCCGGCCCTCTCCCCAGAGGGGAGAGGGAGGAGAGGTTGAGCACAATTACTTTCTAGCAGGTTTAGCGTCGACCTCGACCACGGTCATTGCCACCGCTGCGGCGATTACGATCGCCACCGCGTCCACCACGGTCTTCCCGTGGCTTGCGTTCTGGCTCGACGTAGCCTTCGGGCTTGGGCATCAGGGCTTTGCGAGAGAGGTTAACGCGACCCTGAGAGTCGACCTCCATCAGCTTGACGGTCATCTTATCGCCGATTTTGCAAACGTCTTCGACGCTGTTGGTGCGTCCCCATGCCATCTCGGAGATATGAACGAGACCGTCCTTGCCGGGCATGATCTCGACAAAGGCACCGAAGTTCATGATGCGAACGACTTTACCTTCGTAGGTAGCCCCGACTTCCGGCTCGGCAACGCTCGCCTTGACGCGCTCCATTCCGGCTTCGAGGGCGGCGAGATCGGCACTGGCAACAACGACCATTCCTTCATCGTCAACGTCAATCGTAACGCCAGTCTCTTCGATGATCGCCCGGATGTTCTTGCCACCAGGTCCAATCAGGGCGCCGATTTTGTTGCGCGGAATCTGGATGCTCATGATACGCGGAGCGTAGGGTGAGAGGTCGTCGCGGTGCTTGTCGAGAACCTTGTCCATGATGTCGAGGATGTGGATTCGACCCCGCTTCGCCTGCTCCAGGGCGCGTTTAAGAACGTCGGTGGGCAGACCGTCGAGCTTGATGTCCATCTGCAGGGCGGTGATGCCCTCGCGGGTTCCGGCTACCTTGAAGTCCATGTCGCCGACGTGATCTTCGTCGCCAAGGATGTCGGTGAGGATGTGGTAGTCGTCGCCCTCGTTTATCAGTCCCATCGCCACGCCAGCAACCGGCGCGGCAATCGGCACACCAGCGTCCATCAGAGAGAGAGAACCGCCGCAGACCGTCGCCATCGACGATGAACCGTTGCTCTCGGTAACGTCGGAGAGAACCCGCATGGTGTAGGGGAAGCTCTCTTTCTCTGGCAGAACCGCCAGCAGAGCGCGTTTGGCGAGGGTACCGTGTCCCTTTTCCCTGCGGCTCGGTCCACGGAGGAAGCGAACCTCGTTAACCGAGTAGGGCGGGAAGTTGTAGTGGAGCAGGAAGTTCGACCAGTATTCGCCGGTCAGCTCTTCGACTTTCTGCTCGTCGGTTCCGGTTCCCAGGGTGGTGGTAACGATAGCCTGGGTCTCGCCCCGGGTGAAGAGGATGGAGCCGTGGGTGCGGGGGAGGATGCCGGTCTCGATGCTGATTTCGCGGACTTCCTCAAGCTGGCGACCGTCGAGGCGGATGCCTTCCTTAACGACACGGCCGCGAATAACCTCACGCTCCAGCTCTTTCAGGGTGCTTTTAACCTGGGCAAGCTGCTCTTCCACGCCGTCTTCGTCGGCCAGCTTCTCGGTCATCTCTTCGACGATTTCATTCTTGAGCAGCTTGACCGCTGCCATGCGCTCCAGCTTGTCGGCGATGGTGGTCATCTGCTCGTAGAAGCGGTTGCCCGCCAGTTCGCGAACGGTGTGGTCGATTGCCAGGTCTTTTTCCTTAGCCGGGAAGAGCAGTTTCTCTTTGCCAGTTTCCTCTGCCAGCTCGCGGATGACCTTGATGATATTTTTGATCTCGCCGTGAGCGGCGACCAGTGCCTCGGAGATGATCTCTTCGGGGAGGATTTTGACCTCGCCCTCGACCATAACCAAAGCCGACGAGTTACCAGCGATGACCAGATTCAGCTTCGACTGGTCCAGTTCTTCTTCGCTGGGGTTGAAGACCATCTCGCCGTCCACGTAACCGACGCGAACCGCTGCCAGAATATGCTCGTGAGGAACGCTGGAGATTGCCAGAGCGGCAAAGGCACCGTTCATCGCCATGATGTCGGTGTCCTGTTCGGGATCAGCGGAGAGAGCGGTACCGATGAACTGGGTCTCCCGGTTCAGCCCCTTGGGGAGCTGGGGACGGACGGAGCGGTCGATCAGGCGGCAGGTCAGGATTTCCTTGACACTGGGCGCGCCTTCGCGCTTAAAGAAACCACCGGGGATCTTACCGCCGGCACTCTTGCGCTCACGATAATCCACCACGAGGGGGATGAAGCCGATGTTCTTCTCGCGGGAGTCGATGCAAACCGTGGAGAGAACCATGGATTCGCCGTAGGAGCACATCACGGCTCCGTTGGCTTGACGGGCGATGCGCCCGGTTTCAAAAACGAGGGTTTTCTTTCCGACAACAACTTCTTTTTTCGTAATCATCTTCTTCTCTTCTCTTCCTTCAACAGATACGCCCCGAACCGAATGTTCGGCGGCTTTTGGCAGCATGATGCTGCACTCAGAACTGGGCTTCGCCCAGAAAATCTTGAGGAACTGACCTTAGTGAACGTGAATCGGCTGTAGGGGCGAACCTTGTGTTCGCCCTTTTTGTTCCGCCCCTCACCCCAGTAGGGAGGGGATTTTGGAGCAATCGTCGTTCCGGCGGGCCGACCTAAAGGTCGGCCCCTACGTTAAAACCTCGACTATAGACAACCAGTCGAACCTACTGACCGTGGCGAGCAATATAAAATGTCTCTCTGCCCCGGTCGCGAAAATGTGGTGCAACGCACCGCGCTACTGTCTACGGGCAGTCCGGCTTAGTTGCCTCCAAGCGCGGGGATAAACGTGAACTGTCCATTTTCATAACCGCGAAAGTGTGATGCAACGCACCGCGTTGCTACTTTCTCAGCTTGAGTTCGGCGATGAGTTTCTGGTAGCGGTCTTCGCTTTTGTTGCGCAGGTAGCTGAGCAGGCTGCGACGCTGACTAACCAGCTTGAGCAGGCCGTAGCGACCGTGATGGTCTTCTTTGTGAGCTTTGGAGTGTTCGGTCAGTTCGCGGATGCGGGTGGTGAGCAGAGCGACCTGAACCTCGGTGGAGCCGGTGTCTTTTTCGTTTTCGCCGAACTTTAAGACGATCTCGGCAATCTGTTCTTTCTTGAGCGGCATGAAGTTCCCTTCTGTGGTTTCTTGGTAGGTGGCGTGCTGGATATTTTACAAAGTTTGTCGTGTCGTGGCACGGCATACCGTGCCGCTATGTCCGCGTTGCTAGCGTCCCGCGCCGTGTTCGCGCAGGTAGTCGATATCGTCGAGGAGGAGGCTGAAGAGCTTGTAGCTGCTGTGCTTGTTTTCGCTGGAATAGATCAGAGCGGTTTCGTAGGTGGCGATGTGCGCCTGGCGGGAGAGCTGGCGTTCCTCCAGGGCAAGCTCGGCGTAGCCGAGGACGAAGCGGTCATAGAGGCTATTATAGAGGTTGCCGAAGTGTTCGTCGGCGGCTTCGAGTCCCTCGCGGCGGTAGGTTACCATTCCCCGGAAATAAGGAGCGAAGGGTTCGCCCAGCGGCTCCGCAGCCAGTTGGTCGGCAATATCGAGAGCGTCGTCGAGGCGGTCTTCGTCGAGAGCCAGCTCGCCCTCGGTGAAGAGGTCCCGGGTTTGCTCCCAGGGGTCAGGCTCTGAGCAGCCCGCCAGCACGATGACGATAAGCGCGTAGATAATGGCAGAGGTAAGTCTCATGGTTACTGGTTTTTGTTGTAGGTATATGCTAAACGCAGGAATTGATGTCTTAATGCCCCAACAAAATAGCCCCGCCGGGTGCGCGGAGCCGAGATATACGATGACTCGCGTAAAGAGGTGCTTTACGCTGCCCACCTGATCGGCCCCTGAGCTTTATGGAGGCAGCGTTAATCCCGGACTATAATCAGCCCCGCTGACCCGTTCTGTACCACCTCTCCGGTGCCGCAGGGGACGCTCTCCGGGAGAGGTAGAAACGGAACGGGGGGAGAATAGCATCAGTTCACGAAAAAAGCAATAGTCTGAAAAAGTAAGGAGAAGCCCGGTGGCTTCTCCCTACTTTTATGTTGTAACTGGCTGCCTGGAAGTAGTCGGTCTAGAAATAGTAGGTAACGCCAGCCTCAAAGCCAAAGCTGAAGCCGCCCCATTCACCGATGGTAAGCACCGGACGCAGCTCGGCATTCAGATAGAAACCGGAGCCGATGGGCAGAGCGGCACCAACGGAGAAGGGGATAGCAAATCCCGTGTAACCATGAGCAATCCAAAGTCCCACTCCAACTCCGGCGTAGGGGATCACGCTGGGTACGTTAAAGCGGTACTTGAAGATACCGGAGACGAGGGTGACACCGCCAGCGAAGTCGAAGCTCGGCTCGATCTCAATGGCACTGGTGAGCAGGAAGGAACCGTGAATGTTGACATCAAAGGCACTGCCGATAACGCCGAGGCGCATACCAGCACCAAAACGGGTGGCACTTACCGGAGCAGCTAACAGTCCGATAACCAGCACGAGCAGGATCCATTTACGCATGGGAACTCCTAAAGCGGGTAAGTTTTTACGGTATGGGACAGACAAGCAGCACGAGATGGACACATATTATCATAGACTGGGAAATAAATCTACCCTGGAAGGGTAGGTTTTAACTCTTGACCTTAACGCTCTGGCTTGTTACATTTACCGCTGCCTTGCTATAGAAACATCAGCGGGCGTGTTTGAATTATCACATTGTCCATTCACCTCCACCCTACTCTCAGGGAGCTACAATGAAACGAGCAGGACTAGCACTATTGGTCGTCATCGTTGGAATGCTTCTGGTTACGGCCTGTACCGATCCGGTACAGAACTGCCTTTACGGCGACCAGGATCAGCCCGGTGGCACTATCTCGCGGTTGAACATCTTCCCCGCGAACGACGCCGCCCGTTATAACATCGACGCGCGGAACCTGGTTTATCGCACTCGCGATGGTGCCGGAACCCCGGTGCCTCTGGAAGACCCCTACTTCTGCTTCTACATGGGCGGTCCAGAGCATCTCTACAAGGGCTTCAACATCTATCGCAAGGGTGCTACCGGCGATTACACTCTGATTGCTGAGTACCAGAAGCCAGAGACCTTCCGCACCATGCCGAGCTGGACTGCCGGAGCCACCGAGCAGGACAACGATCCCATCAAGTACGACGCTCCAATGGCTGGCGCGGATGAGCTGGACTTCCCAGCTTATATCCCCACCCTCGATGGTTTCAAGGGCGAGCAGTATCCTGGCGGTAGCTGGCAGGGCGATCACGGTACCACTCCTCCCTGGGATGATAACGGCTGGAGCCGCTACTACCCCTACCACTACTTCGGTAGCGATAACCGCGCTTATGGTTATGTTGATGAAGACTTCGACATCACCGCCGACGACATGGCAGACTTCACCTGGGCTGTCCTGATTGTGGATGCCAACGGCAACATGGGCGAAGCCTTTACCAAGACCTGCAATCCTCGCGATTTCGAGTAACTAACCGGGACATATAAACCAGTAAACAAGGAGTTCAAGATATGCGTAAGGCCTTGATTATTCTGGTGCTGCTCTCCGTCCTGATTGGTGGGACGGTCTCCGCGAAGGGCATGCACCCCTACGGTATGGCCGGTCTGTTCAAGACCTGGAATGCCGAAACGATCGAACAGTGGGGCCTCTCTTTTGGTCTGCACTTTGACATTTGGGTTTTCAATCGTGAGGTCGAAGGCTCTGGCTACGAATGGGCCGACTACGACCACACCGATGAAAACTACTTCATCTCCGACGTTTATAGCCGCAACCCCTTCCAGTTGACGCTTTGCTTCTTCGACTGGATGGAGTTCTCGGTCGCTCCGAGCTTCTCCGCCCGCAAGGTGATGGACACTGACCTTGAGCGCGTTGCCCTTGGTGAGCTTTTCATCGGTACCAAGTTCAACCCGATCAAAGAGCAGGAGAACGGCTACCTGCCCGGTATCTCCCTGCTCTTCAACTTCGATATCGGCTCCATCGCTGCTGCGGATGATACTAACGTCCGGGGTTATGATGGCATGGACTTCACCACCCGTGGTGGCACCAACATCGACTTCCTCCTTGCCGTTACGAAGCATGTTGGCAAAAACGACATCTTCTCCTACAACGTCAACCTTGGCTATCGCCTGACCCTGGGCGAGTACGATGTCATGCAGTACGACTTCAACGAAGAGACTGGCGTAACCGAAGAGATCGTTCTCCACGCCGACTATCCGGTGCCGGATTACTTCCTCTATGGTCTCGGTCTTGAGATCAAAGCCACCCCGAACTTCTCCTTCATCATTGACACCGTTGGTAAGGTTGGCTTCACCGAAGAGCAGGCTCGCGGTACTGAGACCTGCACCCCGACCGACGACTGGCTCCAGATCATGCCAGGCTTCCGTCTCTCCGGCGACGAGTTCCTCTACTGGGACTTCGGTGTGGGCATTGGTGTCCTCTCCGACAACCCCTGGATCGAGGTTCTCACTGGCTTCTCCGCCGACATCAACCTGGTCGAGAAGGATTCCGACGGCGACGGCTACGTTGACTCCAAGGATGCCTGTCCGAACCAGCCTGAAGACTTCGATGGCTTTGAAGACAGCGATGGTTGTCCTGACCTGGACAACGATGGCGACGGCATCCCCGACACCGAAGACGCTTGTCCCAACGAAGCCGAGGACTTTGACGGCTTTGAGGACGAAGACGGTTGCCCGGATTACGACAACGACAACGACGGCATCCTCGACGTGGACGACAAATGCCCGAACGAGCCTGAGACCTTCAACGGTTACCAGGACGAGGACGGCTGTCCCGACGAGAAGCCGATCGAATACGCCGGCCCCACCGTTATCACCCTTGACGGTATCAACTTCGAGCCGAACAAGGCTACCATGAAGCCTGGTTCTGCTGACGAACTCGCCGACGCTGCTCAGATCATGAAGGAAAACCCCTCCATCAACGTTAAGATCATCGGTCATACCACCGACCGTGGCGATCGTGGCTTCCTGATGGATCTTTCCTTTGACCGCGCGCAGGCTGTCGTTGACGTGCTTGTCAACAAGTACGGCATCGCCCGCCACCGTCTGACCGCTGAAGGTATGGGACCAGATTCACCCATCTCCTCCAACAGCACCGCCGACGGACGCGCACAGAACCGCCGCATTGAGTTCACTGTTCAGTAAGGGGCTTAGTTGAGGAGACATTGGGGGATTTCTAACAACCCCCGGTTAACTCCAGACAGCTAACCCAGAACGACTTAGAGGGAGCCGAAAGGCTCCCTCTTTTGCTATTCACAGCCCGCTGGCAACGCGGTGTACCTGTTTGCGGGGGCGCAGCGTACTGCACCCTTTGTCTAATCTCAAGAGGGCGCGAGGTGTTTAGACAAGGGGCTTTAGCCCCTTGTGAAGCTACAGCGTATCTCAACTTCCGCAAGGGGTTGAAACCCCTTGTCTAAACATCAAAACCTCGCTGCTCTCTACACATCCGTTGACTTTTACCGTCTGGAATGTTACAAACGGGGTCTGTGAAAAATGGGTAAGTTAAGCTCAGTCAGGCGACTTTATGTTCCGTTATTTTCACCACAACGCCGTAACCCCCCAGGTCGCGCGGGCTATCCGCCTGCGGCTGCTTTGCCGCTACGCCAACTCCGAGCCACCGCCACGCTAATCTTCCTACCCATCTCTACAACCTCTATCACCTTACAGAAGAAGACGTTACCCTACCCAACCGCCCGAACGGGAGATAAGCTCACGCACGGGCAAACGGAGAAAAACATGGCAAAGAAAAACACCCTCATCATGGGAGCCGCCGGTCGGGACTTCCACAACTTCAACACCTACTTCCGGGGCAACGAAGAATACAATGTCGTCGCCTTCACCGCCACCCAGATTCCTGACATCGACGGACGCAAGTACCCCGCCGAGCTGGCAGGCGACCTCTACCCCAAAGGCATCCCGATTCACGACGAGAGCGAACTGGTTAACCTTATAAAGAAGCACGAGGTGAAGTTTGTCGTCTTCGCCTACTCCGATGTGCCGCACGAGTACGTCATGCACAAGGCGAGCATCGTCAATGCCGCCGGAGCCAACTTCATGCTCCTCGGCGGCCCCGACGTAACCATCGACTCCACCAAGCCCGTGATCAGCGTCCTGGCGACCCGCACCGGTTGCGGCAAAAGCCAGACTTCCCGTCGGGTGATTGACGTTCTCCAGGAGGCCGGCAAGAAGGTCGTCGCCGTCCGCCACCCCATGCCCTACGGCGATCTGGTCAAGCAGAAGGTTCAGCGGTACGCCGAACTGGCCGACCTCAAGAAGCACGACTGCACCATCGAGGAGATGGAAGAGTACGAACCCCATGTCGTGGCTGGCAACGTGATCTACGCCGGAGTTGACTACGAAGCAATCCTCCGCGAAGCAGAAAAAGAAGCCGACATCGTCCTCTGGGACGGCGGCAACAACGACACCAGCTTCTACACCGCCGACCTGACCATCCTCGTCGCCGACCCCTTCCGCGCGGGACACGAGCTGACCTACTACCCCGGCGAGACCAACCTGCGCACCGCCGATGTAATCGTGATTAACAAGATGGGCGCGGTACCGCCGGAAAACCTGGCAACCCTCCGCAAAAATATCCGCGACATCAACCCCGAAGCCATCGTTGTTGAGGCCGCCAGCCCGCTCACCGTAACCGACCCCTCGGTCATCATCGGCAAGCGCGTTTTGGTGGTCGAGGACGGTCCCACCCTCACCCACGGCGGAATGACCTTCGGTGCCGGAGTGGCAGCCGCCGAGAAGTTCGGCTACGCCGAGCTGGTTGACCCTCGCCCCTGGGCGGTCGGTGAAATCGCCGAGACCTTCAAGAAGTATCCCAAAATCGGAACCCTCCTTCCGGCAATGGGTTACGGCGACCAGCAAATCAAAGACCTCGAAACCACCATCAACAAGATGGTCGCCGACGGGGCGATTGACTCCATCGTCATCGGCACGCCGATTGACCTTTCCCGCATCGTCAAGATGAACGCCCCAACCACCCGGGTGCAGTACGACCTTCAGGAAATTGGTCATCCCACCCTGGCGGAAATCCTCAAAGAAAAAGGATTTATGTAAACGGCAACGACTAAACTTGTTGCTTTACAAAGAGGGGTCGGCTCATGCCAGCCCCTTTCCCGTTAAATCACCACCCGTAGGGGCGCAGCATGCTGCGCCCTTTGTTATCCGCCCCCCTTCCCGACCTTCCCCCCAGAGGGGGGAAGGAGAATAGGTTTGATGGCATCTCATTTTTGCGGGCCGACCTAAAGGTCGGCCCCTACGTTAACCCCTTGTGATTGCTTAGGATACGTTGGTAGGGGCGAACCAAATCTAAATAAGATTGGTGTTCGCCCTTTTTAGAAAACAATCCCCCCCCCATGTGCAGTTTTACCGACGCGAATCCACCACTCTCTCTATCACTCTGCGACCACAAGTAACGCTGTATCAATTCAATATAACTACTATTTACCGCTGACAGGGAATGTCAGTGATGATGACTATAATGAACATTGGAGGTACTATACTTTTTACTGGAGGTCTGGAATGGAAGTCAAAGAAAGTCTCGGTATCGCTATTCGGAACCGCCGTCGGAGCCAGAGTCTCTCTCAGGAGGAGCTGGGGAATCGAGCCGGACTGCACCGCACCTACATCGGCAGTATCGAGCGCGGGGAGCGCAACATCACTCTCTTCAATATGTTCCGCCTTGCCAGGGCTTTGGAAACCACCCCGGTCAGCCTGATTGAAGAAATTAGCGTGCTGGAACTTTTCCAGCCCCAGAGGGTAAGCGAATAGAGACAATTGAGGTAATTTCCGCTCGTAAGGACACGGCGTGCCGTGTCCTTTTATACAACCCCCACCGCTGGTCGCCCGCGAGCTTTTCAGGTACACTCACCGGATGAATGAGCGGAACAAAGCACTTATTTATCTTTCACTGGCGACGGTGGTCTGGGGTTCAACCTTTGTTATCCTCAAGCTGCTGCTCCCCCGGATTTCACCGCTGGTGCTGGTGGGCAGCCGCTTTGCCCTTGCCGCCATAGTCGCCGGCGTAGTGCTGAAGCTGCGGGGCGAGGAAATCAATCGGGCGATGCTCCGGCGGGGAACGGTGCTGGGGCTGGTTCTGATGGGCGGGTACATCTTCCAGACCGTGGGCTTGCAATACACCGGAGCGGGGAAGTCCGGGTTTATCACCACGTTGTACCTAGTCTTCGTACCGATGTTTAGCTGGCCTCTGAGCAAGCAGCGACCGAAGTGGCGGATTTTCGTCGCTATTGCAATCTCGCTGGGAGGAGTCTGGCTGCTGGCAGACCCGGAGGGCGCGCTCAATCCGGGGGATTTAATCACCGCCCTCTCGGCGGTCTGCTTCGGGGCGCAGCTCGCCCTGATTGATCACTTCATGGCGAAGGAAGGCAGCGTCGATGCCAGCTCCGGCAGCGTGCTGGGGATAACCGTGGTGCAGCTCGTCGTCGTGGCAGTGGGGGCATTCGCCCTGGCTCCGATTCTGGAGGTACCGCGCTTCACCTTTGATCTGGTGAGTATCGGCGGGCTGCTTTACCTTGCCGTGGTGGCGACGGTCTTCGTCTGGCTCTGGCAAATGAAGTGGCAGCCGGTGTTGGGCGCGGAGAAGGCATCGCTGCTCTACGTGGGCGAGGCAATCGTGGCGGCAGCCGGCGGAGTGATTGTCTTTGGTGAAAGTCTGCCCTGGTACGGCTACCTCGGCGCGGGACTGATCCTGCTGGCGGCGGTCTGGACGACCCTGAGTGATAAGCAGAAAAGCTGAGACCTTTGAATAGTCAGTTTTCCGGTGTACTAACAACAAGTTTCATACTGTAACAATCGGATGGTTTTGACTTTAAGACAAGGGGTTTCAACCCCTTGCAAAAAATTGGATACGGAACAAATCTGCAAGGGGCTAAAGCCCCTTGTCTCAGACAAGCAAAATCAGGACAGACTAAAAAGATTCAGGATATAAATGCCCAAACAAACCAATCGCGGTAGTTTACGCAGCGAGCGGGGACGGATTCCGAATAAGGAAGCCGCCCGGCGCGCCTGTGTGGTTTGGGGGAGCAACTACTCCATAGGAGTTGCCAATCTGGGGCATCAGCGGGTCTGGGCTTTGGCGGATGCCGCTGCGGGCTGGTCGGCGGATCGCTACTACGTCGGCACCCCGTCAAAGGGCGTGGGACGCTCCTGGCAGAGCGGCACTCCGCTGAGTGAGTTCGACCTGCTGCTCTTCTCCTTCGCCTTCGAGGGCGACTATCAGCCAACGCTGGAGTTCCTCCGTGGCGAGGGGCTGCTTGGCGAACATGAAGAGAGGAAGGGACCGCTGCTGATTGCCGGAGGAATCGCCCCCAGCCTGAACCCACTACCGCTGGCTCCTTTTCTCGATGGAATCTACCTGGGCGATGCCGAGGTGATGCTGCCGACGCTAATCGAGGAACTGGCAGAGCTGGACTTCAGCAAGCCCCGGCAGGAACGGTGGGAGCTGCTCCAGCAACGGGGACTCCACGTTGACGCGCTGGGCGGCGGCAAGTCTGTCTATTACCGCTGGACTTCGACCGATGGAACCTACGCCGCCAGCGAGGTGGTGTCTCCGGCGGGACACTTCGGCGAAACCGCTCTGGTCGAACTGGGACGCGGCTGCCCACGGGGCTGTCTCTTCTGCGCCTCACGCTGGGCGGCGAAGCGTTATCGTCCGGCGGAGCCGCTGGCTCTGCGCGAGCAGATTCTGGAGAGAGCCGCCACCCTCGATGTCCAACGACTTGGGCTGGTCGGAACCGCCGTGGCTGAAGGCAACGACTTCCCCGCTCTGCTCCACTGGCTGGAGGAACAAAACCTGTCCGCCACCGCCAGCTCCCTGCGGGCTGACCTGCTCACCGTAGAGACAGCGCGGTTGCTGGTCAGGCTGGGGCAGCAGACGCTCACCCTCTCCGCCGAAGCGGGGAGCGAATCCCTGCGCCGCAAACTGGGTAAGGGACTGACCGACGCGGACCTGTTTAACGCCGTTGAAGCGGTGGGGCGTAGCGACGCGCGCGTCCTGAAGCTCTACTTCATGTACGGTCTGCCCGGAGAAACCGACGAAGACCTCGCCGCAATCGGACGGCTGACCGGGGAGCTGCGGCAGGTTCTCGAAGGCTCGCCAGCTCATCTGAAAATCTCCGCCTCGCCCTTCGTCCCCAAGCCGATGACACCGCTGGTGGATCACCCCCTGCTGACGGAAACCGAACTGCGCCGGAAGCGCGCCCTGCTGGTTGATATTCTGCGGAAAGCAAAAATTAATTCGTTCACCGGGGAATCTCCCCGTCAGGCACTCTGGCAAGCGGTTCTGGCACGGGGAGACGCAACTCTGCTCCGTCGCCTGCTGGCGGGAGAATCGAAAAGCCAGCTAATCAGGAGAAATCTGTAACAGCAGAATTACCTCACACGCCCGCGAACTGGTCATCAGAAACCGCTTTGTGCTAGAATGAAAGCGTGCTGTGGAGCTTTTACCCACTGAGAAGGTTATGAAAAAAAATCCCCTGCCCGTCGCGGCGTTTACGCTGGCTCTTGCCTCACTCCTGGCGGCGGCGAACTACCTGCTGGCAGTCTTCTTCGCGCTGCATCTGGAACCCTGGCTCTGGCCGTCTCTGGCTGGAGTGCTGACCATCGCCGCCCTCGTCCACCTCTTTATCAAAGCAAAACGCTGTGATGAAGGACGGGTATTTGGACGAGCGTTAAGCGGTCTGCTCAACCTGGGAGAGGTACGCTCCGCGCTGGCTCCCGCCGTTTGGGTTCTCTGGGGCGGGACGATTCTGATTACCTTCCGCGAGCAACTCCCCTACATCGTCTGGCCCATCGCCACCCTGCTGCTGGGGAGCATCGCCCTGATCTTCGCCCTGAAGCAGAAGCAAGGACGCGCCCTTTCCATCATAGCTCTGACTCTGGGGGTGCTGATCTTTGCCGGACACATCCTGATCGGCTACATCGCTTCGGAAGTTAACGAGGCCTCCGAAGAACAGCTCCGGGCTGAGATTGACGCGATGATCGAAGCCGAACTGGGGGAATAGAATAGCCCTTCACCCCGACCCGTGGGACGAGTCCCCTCCCCAAAGAGAAGAGGAGGAAAAGCGCAAGTAACCAACGGGAGGCAGCATGATGCTGCACTCATTACTGAGCTTCGCTCAGAAAACCTTGAGAACTCCCAAACACCAAACGATATTTGTAAGCGACCAGAGGGAGCGGTAAAACGCGGTAGTTACCTTCGTTCAACCAAATCTATTTATCGCGAAAGTGTGATGCAACGCACCGCGTTGCCATTGCCGAATTGACATTGTTCTATCTCCTGGAGTAAACTGTACTCACTGATGTTACAGTGGTCTCCTTTGTGTAATTCGTTAACAACAACTTGGCAGGCAGGGTGGAGAAGCTAGCGATTTTCATCGCCAAGGGTGGAACCGGAAAGACAACGACTGCTGTTAGTCTGGCGGCGGGGCTTTCTGCCGAGGGTCAGCGAGTTGTGCTGGTCGATACCGACCCCCAGGGCGGCATCTCTACCTACTTTTCGATTGAACCCGCTGGCGGGCTTACCGAGTTGCTTGACGGTAAAGAGGCGCGGCTGGTGCGAGTTCGCCCCAATCTGGTTGTGATTCCATCGGGCGCGGGCAGCCTCGGCGAGCAGAGCCTTCGGTTGAGCGGTCCGATTGAGCAAACCGACCTCTTCAAGCGTCTTTTCGCGGAGCTTCACGATACCGATTTTGTCATCTTCGACTGCTCCCCACTGCTCAACTCCATCACCCAGGGCGTGCTGGCGTACGCCGACCACGTGCTGATCCCGGTCTCGATGGACTACCTCTCCGCCGTAACGGCGGTAAACACGGTTAACGCCATCAACAGCTTTCCTGTGGAGAAACGCCCGGAGATTCTGGGTATCCTGCCGACCTTTTACGACCGACGGACGAAAATCTCCCGGGTGATCCTGCGAATGCTCAGGGATCACTTCGGCGACCTGGTGATGGAAACGATCATCCGCACCAATACCCAGATCAACGAGGCTCCCAGCTTTAAGAAGACCATCTTTGAGTTCGCGAAGTTCTCCTACGGCTCCGCCGACTACGGCAGCCTGCTCGATGAGATTGAGCTGCGCCTGAAGAAGACGAGTAGCTAACGGTCTCCGCCGCGAAATCGGTGTGGTCGTAACTACCCAGTCGTAAGCAACCAACATAAGCAACCAAGTATAGCCACCCGCAAGGGAACTCTTGTGTCAAAAGAACCCCACGTCGGTGTTTCCTCGCTCGATACGGATAATCAGGGCGAGTATTTAACCTTCTCCTCCCGGCTGCTGCTGGGAGAGCAGGCTCTGCATGGTAAAATCGGCTATATCGTTTTTGATGAAGAGTCCGTGGGGCTGCTGCGCCGTCTGGGCGAGGTCTTTGTGGAGCAGGGAATCGGCGAGAACATCATCACAAAGGATGGGCGGATAGATAACGATGCCGTCCGCCGCCTGCTGGAGCGACTGGGCGAGAAGTAAATCTGCCTGTTTCTGGCTGGACTGTTACAGACGAGTTGATTAACGAATCCACAACCTTGACCCTTGAGGACAACTACAGTAATGACATGATGTTAAGACCTCCGCCGAAGCTGGCGGACTGGGCGTGGTTTCAAACTTAACCTGCTATTCATCTATAGAAGTATTTTTGTTATCTGGAGATTTAACCCGGCTGTTAGGGAGGCTTGATGGCTAAGGAAGCAAAACAGAAGTCGTTTGGCGAAATGATCATGCTCAAGCAGAGAATGCACTGGAGCGAGCGTCCCTTCGGGATGGTTTTTTCCGTGGTGATGATTGTTCTTTTCATCGCGGGAAGTTTCTTTAGCCACTATCTGGTTACTTTCCTCGAAGGAAAAGACATCTATCTCGACCTCCAGTTCTGGATGGTCTGGATCATGGTAGTTCCTTTCCTGTTCAATATCCTCTTCATTCGGCTTTCGCAGCCCAACTACGCGGTAACCGACAGTCGAGTGGTCAAGACAAAGCCATTTTCCAAAGACATTGACCACGCTGTTCCGCTCAAAGATATTGACCATGCCGAGATTATCAACATGAAAGCGGGAGCGGGAACGGTTAACATCTACACCGACGTAAAGAGCGGTAGTCGCCTGATGATAACCAAGACCGACGAGTTCGGCGTTTCCTCCTTCTTCCACGTCGCCAAACCGGATCTATTTGTAAATACGATTAACTCCGCCCGCCGCGCCGTTCAGTAGAGGTCAACCTCACGCTGACCCGTAGTTTTTTAGTGGTGGGTTTATTTACGAACTCTTTCGCCATTACCGGGTGCTTCTATGACCGATTCCAATACAATCGCCTGTCCGGGGTGTGGTCGCTCAATCTCCGCAACCTCGAAAACCTGTAAATACTGTGGTGAACCTGTGGTAAACACCGCACCGACTGGTGTGAAGGCGTCGGATAGTTTGGCTTGCCCGGAGTGCGGACAAACAATCAGGAGCGGTCTTACCAGTTGTCCTCACTGTGGTTACCAGCGGAAAGCAAACCGGGCGGCAACCGCACCAAAGAAGGTTCCCGCCGCTAAGGTTATTGTTCCCGGCGTAAAAAAGAGCAAGCCGGCACCGACTCCAAAGCCAGCACCAATTCCCCGACCGGCTCCCAAGCCCACCCCGGAACCTGTCCCTCAACCCGCTCCTGCACCGACGGCTAAACCGAGCAGACCAGAGCCACTAAAGCCAAAGGTCGAATCGGCTACCAGTCTTGATCTGGACGAGGAAAGCCCGCCGTCTCCACCCACGGTGTCTGCTTCTTCTCCAAAACAGATACCAAAGCAAAACGCGGAGCTTCGACCACCGCCCGATCTGGATGAGGGCTTCCTGCCGGATCGACCAACGGGAGTACCTGAGAATAAAATCCATGTGTTCCTGCGCGGTCTGCAGTTCCCCGTTAAGCCAATGGATTACCCAACGCTCATCCGCAACATTCGCGAGCGGAAGATCAGCCCTGAAGATTATATTTTCGACGCGAAGGGCAAATGGCGTACCGTGGCCGACCTGTTCAATCTGCCGGAGCTATAAACCGGTCGGAGTAAATTATCAGTGTTCAGCGGTGGCAGCCGCCTTTCATTAAGACACGCCTTACATACCACACCCGAAGTTAGCAAAGGGCAGGTCAGCAGGGTTAACAAAACCAGTATCACCAAGCCTCAAAGTTAGCACCAAACATTAACACGAGAAAACCCTTGCGTTTAGGGTATTCTCGTGTTAAGCTAACATAATGGGATTGATTGATTGTCGATTAGAGGTCATTCACTCCCATTTGTACGGAACTATTGTATAAGACCATTGTACAAGATCATTGTACAAGGCTGCATCGGAACAACAGAGACGCTACTCTTGCGTAACGAAGTTCCGAACTCCGGGGTCTCACTTCTGAGCCTCAGGTAACATTCATCTGTCATCCTGCTAGTCGTTCCCGTCCATGTTAACGTGGACTCTTAACCCAAGGAGATGCTATATGCGCAAGTCTCTGCTCGTTCTGGTGGTGCTTATGCTCGCCACCGCTGCTACTGCCGATGTTGAAATCCTCAACACTGGCTGGGGCGATCTGAGTATCACCTCATGCGTTCAGTTCCGTTTCACCGAGGTCTTCCCCGATGATCGCGATGACGACACCGATGATATCGCCACTGGCGATTTCGACTTCCGTCGTGTCTTCTTCGATCTGAAGGGCAGCATCACCGAATATTGGGACTTCCTGGTCCGCGTTGACGTGCTTAACGACAACGATCTGCCCAAGTTCTATGCTACCTTCAAGCCCGTTGACATGTTCAGCCTCCACTTTGGTCGCCTGCAGACCCCCTTCAGCTTCGAGACTCAGGTCAGTGGTACCGCGCTTGAGTTCGTAGAGACCAGCCTCATGTCTGGTATCAACCCGGGTGCCAAAGACGGTTTGATGGCAGAACTGACCCTTCCTGGTAACCAGGCTGGCACCTTCTACCTGAACCTGAAACTGGGACTCTTCGACAACGACCGTGGTACCGGCTTTGGCTACCAGGGTGGTCTGAATGAAGAGAGCATCATCGACTACGCCGCTTCTGTGGCTTCCATGCCGATTCCTGGTCTGATCTTCGGTGGTTACTTCTACATGGGTAACGACTACCAGTACGACAATGGCACCGAGCAGGACTTCTTCAACACGATGGCGTACGGTGGCGGAGCCTTCTACAACCCCAGCTTTGGCGAGATCGACCTCAAGGTCGGCGGCGAATATGCTATGGGTACCCACGGCTTTGCTGACATGGAAAACCTCGACGGTGTTGACGATGTCTCCTGGAGTGGCTACTACGGTATGCTGATGGTTGGCTTCGAAATCGGCTCCGACATCCTCGATCGTATCGAGATCGGTGGAGCTTACGAGGGTCTGGACCTGGATGCCGACACCGACAACGACGGTCAGGCTGCTCTTACCATTGGCACGAACCTCTACTTCTCCGAGGCTCACCACGCCAAGCTCCAGCTCGACTATCAGATGGGCATGCCAGAGCACGAAGACACCCCCAAGCACGATGTCTTCATCGCTCAGCTCCAGCTCATGTTCTAAGACCTGTTACTACTACACAAAAAAGCCGCCCTTCGGGGCGGTTTTTTGCTACCTATTTTCTACTGCTTCACCAACGAATTAGCTGTAAGGAACGGCGGGATATTTGAACCGCCCTTTGGGGCGGTTTTTGTTACGGGTCTTTCTTTGCATAAATGCCGACTTCGCCTGTCAGAGACAAGGGGCTTTATCCCTTTGCGCAATTGCGACGTATCTCCTGTTTCGCAAGGGGTTGAAACCCCTTGTCTTAACGTCAATACCATACGGCTGCTACTACTGTAGGGGCCGACCTTTAGGTCGGCCCGCAATTTTGCCATGGGCGATCTCTGGCACTTGTGCAAAGAACCCTCAAAAACGGAAAATCAGCATAATACCCGTCGTTGTATTCTCTCCGCGCTTCCAGGAAAACGAGGCGAAACCCACGGTAAAGATAGTAGTATCGCGGGAGTCGGCAATTCGCAGCGGGGCAACCATAATATCTTTGATGAAGTTGTAGGTCGCGAGCTTGAATCCGGTCAGCCCAACCTCAATCGCACATTTTTCCTCGTGAACCACCGTGCCACCCTGACCGGAAAGCAGGTTCTCCACGAGGAGACTCTCCCAACGAAGGTAGGATGGTGGGGGAGACGCGGTTTCTCCAAAGCTCGGAGAAATGGTCAGCCCGATTAATACGATAAAAATCGCCAGACGCATTGTCTTCACCAGCAATAAAATCAATCGACAACGGAATCCGTTCACAGTAAAACCACTCGCTGGAAAGATACCACAATCAGCAAAATAAAGAGCGGCTAATTACCTGCCGCACAAGTTGCCGGGGTGCTTAAAAACAAGGGAGAATCGCCTGATCCTGAACGGTTGGAGAACGATATGTCTTGACGCAAGAGTCGTAGTATCACCGTGATAACACTTAAAAAGGCAGGGACGGCGGTGGCACGCTTCTTCCTGAAGTGAGAGTTGTGAACAAACGTGTGCAGCTTCAAGCTGCCGCCACCGCCTCGATGTTAGCCGGACAAGCCCCTCGCGTGATTTTTACGCGACCGCTGTCGGAGCGGACATTACTGAAAGAATTATTCCCACAAACAATCTCAAGCGGTTCAAAACGGTTGACCAGGATGATTCTTTGATATATCCTCCTAGTGCTGTACTTTCGTACTCCTTTTCATCTCCCGTAAAAAGGGTCGTCCCGTCGGGTTATTACAAAAGGTGAAAAGATAGAGTCGGTCCCCCTACGTTTGTGAAAATCTTTGCAACCAGTTGGATAATACTGTGTCTCTGGATAAAATCGTCATTCGCGGTGCTTGTGAGCATAATCTGAGGTCGGTTGACCTTGAGCTGCCCCGCGATAAACTGATTGTCTTTACCGGGGTTTCCGGTTCAGGCAAAAGCTCCCTTGCCTTCGACACAATCTACGCCGAAGGTCAGCGACGCTATGTGGAGAGCCTCTCCAGCTACGCCCGGCAATTTCTGGGGCAGATGGAGAAGCCCAAGGTTGACCACATCACCGGGCTTTCTCCGGCAATCAGCATTCAACAAAAATCCGCCAGCCGCAACCCCCGTTCCACTGTGGGAACGGTAACGGAGATTCACGACTACCTCCGCGTCCTTTACGCTCGAATCGGTATTCCTCACTGCCCCGAATGTGGTCGCCCAATTGGCAGCCAGACGGCAGAGCAGATTGTGGAAGAGGTTCTGAAACTCCCCGTGGGGAGCCGCTTTATCATCCTGGCTCCGGTGGTGCGCGACCGTAAGGGCGAGTTCCGTTCGCTGTTTGACGACCTGCGCCAGCAGGGATTTGTCCGGGCGATTATTGATGGCGAAACCAGGGAGCTTACCGAGATCAAGGCACTCCAGCGGAAGAATCGCCATACCATCGAGGTTGTCGTTGACCGCCTGATGAATAAAGAGAGCATCCGCCCCCGGCTGACCGATTCTATTGAGACCGCGCTGCGCCTCAGCGAGGGTCTGGTAACAATTCAACTGGCGAAGAAGAGCGACAGCCTGATCTCCTCGGTGGTCTCCAAAGCCCTGGCGAGTATGGAAGAAAAGGACGAGAACCCGGAGACCACGGAACATGAACTGAAGTTCGACGACAATGGTCGGGCGCAGTTTTCCGAGCATAACGCCTGCGCCATCTGCGGCATATCTTTTCCAGAGCTAACTCCACAGATGTTCTCCTTCAACAGCCCCCAGGGAATGTGTCCGACCTGTGGCGGACTGGGGAACATGCTGGAGGTTGACCCGGAGCTACTGATACCGGATCCTGAGCTTTCGATTCGCGAGGGAGCCGTTGCCATCTGGGGTGTTCTTGATGACAACAAAACCTGGCGGCTGTCTCGTCTAAGGAGCTTGTCGCGACACTATGACTTCTCGCTGGATACGCCCTGGAAAGAGCTGCCTGCGGAAACGCAAAATTACCTGCTCAATGGCTCTGGTGAGGAAGAGATTGAGTTCACCTGGGAATACGAGCATGGCTCCGGCTCCAGCAAAAACCCCTACGGCGGAATCATCGAGAACCTGCGGCGGCTTTATCGCGATACAAAGTCAGAGCGAGCGCGGCAATACTACGGCAGATTCTTTACCTCACAGGACTGCAAAACCTGCCACGGCGATAAGCTGCGCCCGGAGGCTCTGGCGGTAACCGTGGGCGAGATTAACCTCCACACACTGGGAGACCTGCCCCTCAACGAGCTGAACAACTTTTTCGATAACCTGACACTGACCGAAACCGAGAAGAAGATCGCCTCCGAGCTGCTCAAAGAGGTTCAGGCGCGCATCGGTTTCCTGGTAAACGTGGGATTGTACTACCTGACTCTCAACCGCTCCGCCCCCACCCTTTCCGGTGGTGAGGCGCAGCGCATTCGCCTGGCAAGCCAGATTGGCTGCGGGCTGGTTGGGGTGCTGTACATTCTGGACGAGCCATCCATCGGGCTGCACCACCGCGACAACGCCCGGCTGATTAAGACCCTGACCGACCTCCGCGATATGGGTAACACCGTTATCGTTGTTGAACACGATGAAGAAACCATGCTGGCGGCGGATCGCGTGGTGGACTTTGGTCCCGGTGCCGGGCATCTGGGCGGACGGGTGGTTGCCGAGGGGACTCCCCAAGAGATAATGAGCAATCCCCACTCCATTACCGGACGCTACCTTGCCGGCGAGATGGCGATTCAGATTCCCAAACGGCGGCGACCGGGCAACGGCTATTATCTGGAGCTGCGCGACTGCGTCCATCACAATCTAAAAAGCGTTGACCTGCGGCTCCCCCTGGGTAGCTTTAACGTCATCACCGGGGTTTCCGGTTCGGGCAAAAGCTCGTTGATTAACGAGACCGTCTATCCGGCTCTGGCAACGGCTCTCCGGCAGAGTCATCTGCCCACCGGAGCCTTCTCGAAGATTAAGGGAATCAAGCAGCTCGACAAGGTGATCAGCATTGACCAGTCTCCGATTGGTCGCACGCCACGCTCCAACCCAGCCACCTACATCAAGGTCTTCGACCACATCCGCCGGCTCTTCGCCCAACTACCCGCCGCTAAGGTACGCGGTTACTCGCCGGGGCGATTCTCCTTCAACGTCAAGGGCGGTCGCTGCGAGGCATGTCAGGGCGACGGGGTGCTTAAAATCGAGATGCACTTCCTCCCCGATGTCTATGTAACCTGCGACGTCTGCGGCGGCAAGCGATACAATCGAGAGACCCTCAACGTCAGCTATCGAGGCTACAACATCGCCGATGTGCTGGATCTTGATGTCTCCGAGGCACTGGAGCTGTTCTCCAACATCCCGCAGATTTCCCGGATGCTGGAGACCCTGGTCAATGTCGGGCTGGACTACCTCAAGCTGGGGCAATCCGCCACCACCCTCTCCGGTGGTGAGGCGCAGCGCATCAAGCTGGCGCGCGAGCTGACCAAACGCTCGACGGGCAAGACCATCTACATCCTCGACGAACCGACCACGGGGCTGCACTTTGTTGACATCTCCAAGCTGCTCTCCGTGCTTCAGACCTTCGTGGATAACGGCAACACCGTCGTCGTCATCGAGCATAACCTCGATGTCATCAAGAACGCCGACTACGTGATTGACCTCGGTCCTGAAGGTGGCAGTGGCGGTGGGGAGATCGTCGCTCAGGGTACGCCGGAACAGGTAGCCAACGAAGAACTGAGCTATACTGGACAGGCACTGAAGACCGTCCTGCGGCGGTGAAGCATCCGGGAATAGTCAGTGGCAGCGAAAATATTTTTGCTCAGGATATGTAGTGTTCTTAGCTCTAACTGCTGTAGTATCATCTAAAAAGGCAGGGACGGCGGTGGCACGCTCTGTAAAACGAGTTCTGCCTAAGTGTGTGCAGCTTCAAGCTGCCGCCACCGCCTTGCTGTTAGCCGGATAAATACTTCGCGTGTTTTTTTGCGCAACCGCTATCAAATCTGTCCAGATTGAAATGATTATCCCTAAAACAATCCAGCCAAAAAGGATTTGAAGGAAATGAATCGGACACCAGTTAGTTCTTCAGACATTGCCTCAGTTGGGTATGATCCTTCGAGGGAAGTTTTGGAAATTGAGTTCCACTCAGGTGGTCTCTATGAGTATTACGGTGTTCCACGGCATATACATAGCGGGCTGATGAGTGCCTCATCTCATGGAAAGTTCCTGCATCAAAATATCAAGGGTTCGTATCGGTACGCCAGGATATAAGTTGTGCCACCTCTTAGCCGATCCTGCCAAATGCTACAGTTAGCCAATGCTCTCGACCTGACTCCAACCAAACAAACTCTAACGGGACTCTGCGGAGTCCCGTTGTCATTTTCGCCACAATCGTAGTATCATCACCGCCTCTGAGTGAGATAACTACCAATGATTACTGTCCGGTGAGTGCTGAACGGATGGTTTCAACAAGGAGCGAGCATGGCCGTTATACTGAATGGGAACGACCTGACACTGGAACAGGTACGCCGCGTCGCCGTGGAGCGGGAAGCTGTGGAGATCGCGCCGGACGCTTTGGAGCGAATCGACACCTGCCGGGCGATGTGCCAGGCGAAGATTGACGCGAAAGCGGTTATGTACGGCGTAACGACGGGAATCGGCGAGTTCTCCGAAACCGTCCTTGACGAGAAGCAGACCGAGCAGTTTCAGAAGTACCTGATTTACTCCCACGCCGCCGGAATCGGTGAGCCGATGCCTGGAGAATGGGTGCGCGGAGCGTTGCTGAGTCGAATCAACGTCCACTGCAACGGGCATTCTGCCTGTCGCCGGGAGATTCCCCTGACCCTTGCCGCTATGCTCAATGCCGGAGTAACCCCGGTGGTGTGTAAGCGCGGCTCGGTAGGATCCAGCGGCGATCTCTCCCTGATGTCCCAGATGGCTCTGGTGCCGATGGGCGAGGGCGAGGCGTTCTACAAAGGCAAACGCTATCCCGGAGCCGAGGCGATGAAGCTCGCCGGGGTTCCGACGATTACCTACGAAGCCCGCGACGGTCTGGCGACGATTAACGGCAGCAACTTCATTACCGCAGTTGGCTCGATGCTGCTGGTGGAGATGGAACGCTGGCTGAAGACCCACGACGTGGCGGCTGCAATGAGCCTCGAAGTCCTTAACGCCAACCTGAGCGGCTACGACCCCCGACTGCACGAGGTGCGGGGACACGCTGGCTCGATTACCGTGGCGGCTAACATCAGTCGCTTGCTCGACGGCTCACCTCTCCTCAAGCGACCGGGCAAGAAGGTGCAGGACGCTTACTCCATGCGGGCGGTTCCTCAGTCCGCTGGTCCGGCGCGGACGGCGATTGACCACGCCCGCACCGTTTTCGAGACCGAGCTTAACGGAGTCGCCGACAACCCCATCTTCTTCCCGGAAACCGACGAGGTCATCTCCGGAGCCAACTTCCAGGGTACGCCCATGGCGATGGCACTGGAGTACGCTCAACTGGCGACCACGGCGGTGGCGGTACTCTCCGAGCGGCGATTGAACCGCTTGATGAACCCGGCTCTCTCGCAGGGGCTGCCGGGATTCCTGACCAGTCAGGGCGGTCTCTTCTCCGGGCTGATGCTCAGTCAGTACACGGCGGGGGCGTTGGTCTGCGAGGCGAAACTGCTGGCAAACCCGGCGGCGATTGGCTCTATTCCCGCAGCGGCTGACCAGGAGGACTTCGTCTCCATGGGCTGGACGAGTACGCTGAAGGCGCAGCAGATGCTCGACCTCATCCCCGGCGTGCTGGGGATCGAGCTGCTGGCGGCGTGTCAGGGACGGGACTTCCGTGGCGAGAAGTTCGCCCCGGCGACCCAGGCGGTCTATGAGCTGATTCGCCAGGACATCCCCACCCTCACTGAGGACCGGCCGCTCTTCAACGACCACAACAAGATTGCCGAGCTGGTTGCCAGCGGGGCGATCCTCAAGGCGGCGGAGCAGGTCGCAGGCGCGCTGGAGTAATCGGCACGGACAGTAACGCGCTTGTAAACGAAAACGGGGTGGCAACTGCCACCCCGTAGCGTCAAAAAACCAACACGATGAGTGCCTTATAACGGTTTCACAAAGGTTTCCTCATATGAATGCAACCCTCGGTGTAGATTTGGGCGGAACCAACCTGCGGGCGGGGTTGGTGGATAGCTCCGGCGAATTACTCGCCTGGGGGATGGCTCCCACCAGGCATCAGCGCAGCCCGGAGCAGTTCGTCGCTGACTTAGAGGCTCTCTACCGCTCTCTACTTGAACGGGTTGAGACAACGCTGAACGTTACCGGATTGGGGCTGGCGGTGCCGGGGCCGTTGAATCCTGACAAGGGGACAATCAACGGCGCGGTCAACCTGCCCGGCTGGAATAACATTCCTTTGGTAAAGCTGGTCGAAGAGGCTCTGGGACTACGGACAACGCTGATAAACGACGGCAGTGCCTTTGTCCTGGGTGAGGTTACCGCCGGGGCTTTGCGAGGCTCCGGCAACGCTCTGGGACTGACCCTGGGTACGGGAGTCGGCGGCGGGCTGTTTCTGGATGGTCGGCTCCATGTCGGAGCTACGGGTAACGCCTGCGAGATCGGGCATCTGATAGTGGAGCCTGCTGGACGGCTCTGCCTCTGCGGTCGGCGGGGCTGTCTGGAGCAGTACGCCTCCGCCAGCGCGGTACGCCGTAACGCCATCGCCTTTGCCGAGGCAGGTGAGCTGCCCGAACTGCTGGAACAGGTAGAGGGCAACGCAACCAACCTCAACACCCGGCTGGTCAGCGAGGCGGCAATAAAGGGAAACCTCCGCTGCCGGGAGCTACTCGCCGAAGCTGGTCGCTGGCTGGGGCGGGGAATCGCACAGGCACTGACCATCCTCGACCTGGACGATGTGGTTGTCGGTGGCGGCATGGCGCGGGCGGGCGAGTTGATACTGGCTCCGGCACGGGAGAGCATTCGCGGGGCAGCTTTTCCTCCTCGTCCTCGACTCAGGCTGGTTCAAAGCGAACTCGGCGACCGCGCGGCTATCATCGGTTCCGCTCTCTGGGCAGGGGAAATAGGGCATCGCAATGCCTGAGCAGAGATTTGGGGGTACGGCACATCATACCCCTGCAAATATTGCCTATGTTTCGAAATCTCCCCCTCCCCCCACTGGGGGGAGGATTAGGGGTGGGGGCTATTCTCTATGAATGCCAGATCCGCATCGGGAACATTGCTCTAGCGATCCCGCTGCCTTTTGATGACTATCACGGAAATATGCCATTGGCGACAGCCCCCCTTCCCGACCTTCCCCCCAAAGGGGGGAAGGGGACGATGCAAGCGACCAGCGGGAGCGTGTACGCGGAAATAAACATAGCTCGCCCTGAACGGTCAGTCGCGAAAGTGTGTCCAGCTTCAAGCTGGCTACGGCTACACCGTCTTAGTTGACACCAAGCGCGGGAGTTGATAGCCCACTGAGATATTTGTTTTCGCGAAAGTGTGATGCAACGCACCGCGTTGCTTGCCGATGGTCGTTCCTTGTGATAAAATACGGCTCCGTTACGGTTTTGAGCGGGCATTATGAGTGTTCTGGAATGAAGCAATAGTAAGGTTATACAGATTTCGTGGTCAAGCAGGTTGCCGTCTATCCGACGGCGACAAACCCTCAGGAGATTTTCATGGCAAAGTACGTTTATACATTTGGAGCCGGCAAGGCCGAAGGCTCCACCGAGATGAAGAACCTGCTCGGCGGCAAGGGTGCCAACCTTGCCGAGATGTCCAGCATCGGCGTTCCGGTTCCGGCGGGATTTACCATCACCACCGAGGTCTGCACCACCTATTACGACAACAACAGGCAGTATCCCACCTCATTGAAGGGTGAGGTCGCCAAGGCCGTCGCCGCCACCGAGAAGCTGATGGGTAAGAAGTTTGGCGATGCCAAAGACCCTCTGCTCTTCAGCGTTCGCTCCGGCGCGCGGGTCTCCATGCCCGGCATGATGGACACCGTCCTCAACCTGGGTCTCAACGACACCACGGTGCAGGGACTGATCAAGAGTACCGACAACGAACGCCTTGGCTGGGACTCCTACCGACGCTTTGTCGAGATGTTCTCCAACGTGGTAAAGGGTATCGACCGCCACAAGTTCGAGGCTGCCCTGGAAGCCGCCAAGAAAGCCAAAGGCGTAGAGCTGGACACCGAGCTGGCGGCTGCCGACTTGAAGAAGGTTGTTACTGAGTTCAAAGCTATCTATAAAAAGGAACTGGGCGAGGACTTCCCCGAAGAGCCGCTGGAGCAGCTCTGGCAGGGAATCAGTGCTGTCTTTGACTCTTGGGAAACGCCACGCGCCAACACCTACCGCAGGCTCAACGGCATCCCCGGCAACTGGGGAACGGCGGTCAACGTTCAGAGCATGGTCTTTGGCAACATGGGCGACGACTCCGCCACCGGAGTTGCCTTCACTCGCGATCCCGCCACGGGCAACAACGCCTTCTTCTACGGTGAGTACCTGATCAACGCCCAGGGCGAGGATGTTGTGGCTGGTATCCGCACTCCTCAGGAAATTACCCTGCAGGGTAGCCGGGAGTGGGCGAAGAACAGCGGCCTCTCCGAGGGCGACCGCAAGGCGAAGTTCCCCTCCCTCGAAGAGATCATGCCCAAGCAGTTCAAAGAGCTTGACGCTATCCGGGCGAAGCTGGAGAAGCACTACACCGATATGCAGGACATCGAGTTCACCATCCAGCAGGGCAAACTCTGGATGCTCCAGACCCGTACCGGTAAGCGCACCGCTGCGGCAGCGATTAAGATTGCCGTGGACATGGTCGCGGAGAAACTGATCGACAAGAAAGAGGCGATCATGCGCCTCGACCCCAATGCTCTCGACCAGCTCCTCCACCCGGTCTTCGACGAAGACGAAAAGAAGAAAGCCAACGTCCTTGCCAAGGGTCTGCCCGCTTCTCCTGGAGCCGCTACCGGACAGGTCGTCTTTAACGCCGACACCGCCGAGGCCTGGGCAGCGGACGAGAAGAAGGTCATCCTCGTTCGTCTGGAGACCAGCCCCGACGACATCCACGGTATGCACGCCGCCGAGGGCATCCTCACCGCTCGTGGTGGTATGACCTCCCACGCCGCCGTGGTCGCCCGTGGAATGGGTACCTGCTGTGTGGCTGGCTGTGGAGAACTCTCCATTGATTACAAAGCAAAAACCTTCAAAGCCAAAGGCATGACCATCAAAGAGGGCGACTGGATTTCCCTCGACGGTTCCACGGGTCAGGTCATCGTTGGTCAGGTTCCGACGACGTCTCCTGAGCTGACCGGCGATTTTGGCACCTATATGGGTTGGGCGGACGAACTGCGCACGATGGGCGTTCGCACCAACGCCGACACCCCCCACGATTCCGAGGTCGCCCGTAACTTCGGTGCCGAGGGGATTGGACTCACCCGCACCGAGCATATGTTCTTCGACCCCCAGCGGATTCTCGCCATGCAGGAGATGATCCTGGCGGAAGACCTTGAAGGTCGCGAGAAGGCACTGGCAAAGCTCCTGCCTTACCAACGCGAGGACTTCATCGGCATCTTCACGGCGATGACCGGACTGCCGGTTACCATTCGCGCCCTCGACCCACCGCTTCACGAGTTCCTGCCCCACACCGAAGACGCGCAGAAAGATCTGGCAAAGGCATCCGGCGTGTCCCTGGAGAAGATCAAGGCTCGCCTGGCGTACCTCCACGAGAGCAACCCCATGCTCGGTCATCGTGGCTGTCGCCTGGGAACCGCCTATCCAGAGATCACCGCCATGCAGGCTCGCGCGATCTTCGAGGCTGCCTGTGAGTGCAAGAAGAAGAACATCGATGCCCAGCCCGAAGTGATGATCCCCCTCATCTCCACCATGGAGGAGCTGGCTAACCAGCGCGAGGTGGTCGTCGCCATGGCAGAGAAGGTCTTTGCCGAGCAGGGTATTAAGGTTGATTACCTCGTCGGTACGATGATCGAGCTACCCCGTGCGGCACTGCTTGCCGACAAGGTCGCCGAGGTTGCCGACTTCTTCTCCTTCGGCACCAACGACCTTACCCAGACCACCTTCGGTCTCTCTCGCGACGACGCTGGCAAGTTCCTGCCGATGTACGTAGAGAAGGGCATCCTGAAGCACGATCCCTTCCAGGTACTTGACCAGGAGGGAGTTGGACAGTTGGTCGAGATGGCAACCGTCAAGGGTCGCTCTACGAAGAAGAACCTCAAGGTCGGTATCTGTGGTGAACACGGCGGCGAGCCAAGCTCCGTGGAGTTCTGCCACCGCATCGGGTTGAGCTATGTCTCCTGTAGCCCGTACCGGGTGCCGATTGCCCGTCTGGCTGCTGCTCAGGCGGCAATCCGCGACAAGCGTAAGTAGCTAGCTGCTCCAACGGATAGTGTCAACGAAGGGAGAGCCATTTTGGCTCTCCCTTGTCTATCGTCAGAATCGCTTTACTCAGAGTTGTCCTAACGGCTAATCACGGCGCGTTTCGTCAGCGTCTCGCCCTCTGCCTCCAGACGGAGGAGGTAAACGCCCGTTGCCGAAGCAGAGCTATTCCAGCTTACCGAATGCCGTCCGGCGGTCTGCTCGCCACTGACCAAAGTCTCGACCAGGCGACCGGAGAGGTCGTAGATGTTCAGACTAATCGTGCCATCCCTGGTCAGCTCGTAGCGAATAGTCTGGCTCTTATCTGCGGGGTTGGGGTAAGGATCGCTCAGAGCCAGCTCTCTGACCACCCCTGGAACGAAAACCTCGCTGGGTCCGAAGCGGCTGACTGTGTTGTCAAGCTCCGTAACCTCTAGGTAATAAGCGTATTCCACGCCAGCCTCCACGGAGACATCGAGCCAGCTTGTCGCCGAGCCGTTTAATTCACACAAGGGGTGAAGGGTTTCGTTTGAGCCAGTTCCGCGCAGAACGTTAACCGAGGCAGGTTCATCGCCAACAATCGACCAACTGAGCAGCACGCCCTCGTCGGCAACCTCGACAAAGAGGGATAGGTCGTCAATGCCGGAAGCATCAGGATCCCAGTAAGCATACTTAAGATCGCTGCTAGTACGGTTGCGGTTAGTACGGTAATAGTACGAGATTTTGGGGTTGTTGGAAGAGTCTAATGCCAGCGAGGTATACTGACCAACCTCCCCTTCGGTATCTACCGTCTCGATCTCCCAGCTCGAGCCATCCCAGCGAGCGTACTCGAGGTCGTGGCTGTAATCACAATACGAGATGTGGGGATTGCCCGAATGGTCCAGAGCCAGGGAGGTGTATTTGTACACATTTCCCGATGAGTCCACGGTCTCTATCTGCCAGGCGGAACCATCCCAGCGAGCGTACTTGAGGTCGCCGCTGCCATGATACGAGATGTGGGGGTTGCCCGAAGAATCCAGTGCTATGGAGGTGTACCGACCCACATTTCCCGGTTCGTCCACGATCTCGATCTGCCAGGAGGAACCATCCCAGCGGGCGTACTTGAGGTTGTAGTTGATGGAATCATAATACGAGATGTGAGGATTGCCCGAAGGGTCCAGAGTCAGGGAGGTGTGAGATCCCACCGAGTCCACGGTCTCTATCTGCCAGGCGGAACCGTCCCAGCGGGCGTACTTGAGGCCACAATACGAAATGTGGGGATTGCCCGAAGAGTCCAGTGCTATGGAAGTGTACTCGCCCGTATTTCCCGCCGAGTCCACGGTCTCGCACACCCATGCCCCTGCCTCAGCCACACCAACCATCACGAAGAGAATCAAAAACAATCCCATCAGCCTGCGCATTGTTGCCCCCCCTTTAGCTACACGAAAGTCTCAACGATCTCCAGTCACATTTGAATGTATACCCAATTGCGGTTGCCGTCAAGAGTGAACTCATAGAAAAACCTCCCCGCGTGGGGGAGGTTTTGTAACATCTGCGCTAAAGCTGAGTTGCTAAGGATTACTCCTCGCCTTCAGCCTCCTCGGCGGCGGCATCGCGAGCAGCCTCTGCCTCGGCAAGCTCCGCTTCGAGAAGCTCCAGCTCGGTCTTCAGCTCTTCGTTCTCTTCCTCGGCGGTGGTCAGCCGACCTTCGGACTCTTCTTTCTCGACCCTCGCCTCTTCGTACTCGGTCAGATCCTCTTCGTTCGGTCCACAGGCTCCGATAACGAAAACCAGCAGAACCAGCAATACAGCGGTCAGGACGCGCATGGTTTACCTTCCTTTATTTGAAGTTTGTGCGAGCCAGCGGAGTATAACTTATTTTTTCTCATTTTGGTGCTATAATCGCCGAGACTTGATAGAGGAGGCGCATGGGCAATTCGGGAAAGCTACTACTAATTGACGGCATGGCTCTGCTGTATCGGACTTTTTACTCGATCAAGACCCCGCTGACCACAACCAGCGGAGTCAACGTTGCCGCGCTCTACGGTGCCTTGCGTGCCTGTATCGCCCTGCTGAAACGGCACCAGCCGGAGCGATTCGCCTTTGTAATGGATACTCCACAGCCGACCTTCCGGCACAAGGAGTATCCCGAATACAAGGCGAACCGCCCGCCGATTCCGCCGGAGCTGCCACCACAGCTAGACCTCCTCCGCAAGGTGATTCCCCACCTGGGCTGGAAGCTGGTGGAGCAAGTGGGCTACGAGGCCGATGACCTGATTGCCACCCTGACCCGCCAGACCGTGGAAGAAGGCGGCGAGGTGCTGATCTTCACCGCCGATAAAGACCTGATGCAGCTCATTGGACCTTCGGTGAGCCATCTCATCCACGGGCGACGTGGTGAAGAAAACCGACGCGGAGCCGACTACGTCCGGGAGAAGTTCGGCGTGGAGCCGGGGAAGATTCGCGACCTGCTGGCTCTGACCGGGGATAGCTCGGACAACCTCCCCGGCATCCCCGGCGTGGGACCAAAAAAGGCGGCGGCACTTTTAACGACATACGGCAGCTTCGACGGTGTATTCGCCCACGCCGACGAGGTCAAGGGCAAGCTGGGGGAATCGCTGCGAGAAAATCAGGATGACGCTCGCCTGACCTGGAAGCTCGTCCGGCTGGACGACGAAGCCCCGGTTCCGCCACTGACAGAGCTAACGCCTAATCCACCAAGTGATAAAGCAAAGGGACTGCTGAAACTCCTCGGCTTTAACAGCCTGATTCGGGAGCTGGGTCTGGAGCAGAAGCGGGAGACGAAGCTCACCGTGCTGGGCGATGAAATCCCGGCGGGCTTCATCCAGAAAGTCCAACGCATCGGGCGGGTGGCTCTGATTCACCGGGGAGAAATTAAGCGCGACCGTTCTTATCACCTTACCGCGCTGGGGTTGGCGGTGGACGCTGATGAGGGCTACGGCATGCGCTGCAATGGCAAACTGCCAGGCTTGATTCAGGAGCTGCTGGCAGACCGGGGCATCCGCGTCCTCGGCTACGGGCTGAAACCCTTCCTGGGTCTGACCGGAATTACCAACTACGACGATGCCCTGCTGGCTGGCTGGCTGGTGGAGGCGAATCGCTCGTCGAAAGACCTTCCCGCCCTTTGCGAGCAGTACCTGGGCAGGATTCCCGCCGGTGGTGGAGGGGAAGACTCTCAGGGCGACCTGTTGAGTGGCGATAACGACGGCAGCGAATTGAAGACCCTGGCTGGCGAAGCCGCCGCGCTGGTTGCCCTGACCCACAAACTGGAGCTTGAACTGGCAAGTCAGGAACTGAAACGGGTTTACTACGACATCGAGCTGCCCCTGGCGGCGGTGCTGGCTTCGGTAGAGAAACGGGGAATCCTCCTCGACTCCACCGCCCTGAACAGCTTCTCCGAGGAACTAACCCGACAACAGGGTGAACTGGCGGAGCAGATCCACACCCTCGCCGGACACTCATTCAACGTCGCCTCGCCAAAGCAGGTCGGCGAGGTACTCTTTGGCGAACTGGGGCTTCCCGGAGCGAAGAAAACCAAGAGCGGCTATTCCACCGCCAGCAATGTGCTGGAGAAGCTGATCGAGGAACACGAAATCGTCCGGCTGATTCTGGAGCATCGTCAGCTCGCCAAGCTCGACGGAACCTACGCCAAAGCGTTCCCCAAACAGGTCGCCCCGGAGACAGGGCGGCTCCACACCACCCTGCACCAGGCGGCGGTCTCCACGGGCAGGCTCTCCTCCAGCAACCCCAACCTCCAGAACATCCCCATCCGCACCGAGCTGGGACGGCACATCCGCGAGGCGTTCATCGCTCCAAGCGGGTGGAAGCTGATCAGTGCCGACTACAGCCAGATTGAGCTGCGCCTGATGGCGCACATCGCCGGAGAAACCCGCCTCATCGAGGGCTTCCTTAACGATGCCGATGTTCACCGCCTGACCGCCGGAACCCTCCTGGGTATCCCGGCAGACGAGGTTACGAAGGAGCAGCGCAATCAGGCGAAGGTCGTCAACTACTCCCTCTTCTACGGCAAGGGAGTTTACGGGCTGGCAAGGGACTTGCGGATGTCCATCGCCGAGGCTAAATCCTTCATTGACAACTACTTCAGCAAGTACCCGGCGGTGCGGGAGTGGATGGACGGCAACGCCGAACGCGCCCGTGAGCTGGGCTATACCATCACCCTCTTCGGGCGGAAGCGACCCTTCGGCGGACTGGATTCACCGAGCCGACAGGTGCGCGAAGCCTCCGAGCGAGCCGCCCTCAACGCGCCGATTCAGGGTAGTGCCGCTGACCTCTGTAAGCTGGCGATGATCCGTGCCGAACAGATGTTCGCCGAAAGCGACCTGCGGGCGCGGATGCTCCTGCAAATCCATGACGAGCTGCTGGTCGAATGCCCCGCCGAAGAGGTCGAGGCGACCAGTGCCATCCTCCGCGAGGCAATGGAGAACGCGGCGGAGGGTTTCGTCCACCTCAGCGTCCCCATCACCGTGGACATCGGCAGCGGCGACAACTGGCTCCAGGCACATTGATAAACCACTCAGAAATCTTCGGAGTCGCCCTTGACGGGCGACTCTTTTTAGTACACCTTTAATACAGTACTGCGCGGTTCCGTTTCAAGTCGATGAACTTCACCTCACCATAAGGAGAAGCTAATGAAGAAGATAGCTCTTATCCTGCTGCTGGGCGTTGTTGTCGCCTTCGCGACTGCCCCGACCCTGGTGGCTCCCGCTAGCGATAGTGTCAGCACCTTCACCAGCCCCTTCGTCGGTGCCGCTTTTGGTCCTCTGATCTGGACCAACAACCAGCCCATGGATGCCAGCACCTATGCCGGTGTCGGCACTGCCCAGCTGGACACGGGTACTGGTATGGATAGTCGCCTTGCCGACGATTTCACCATCACTTCCAGTGTAGAGTACAATGGTGTTGAGTTCCTCGGTGGCGAGTGGAACGGCAGCAACTCCGAATTCACCGACTGGTTCGGCATGGACATCGAGATATTTGCCGATGACAGCGGTGTTCCTGCCAATCCTCCTGGCTCTCCCCTTCACAGCGTCCACGTTGACTGGGCCGACATCACCTCCTGCACGCAGGTTTACGACAACGGTGCTGGTGTCTATGTTGCCCACATCGTTATCGAATACTTCAATCCGATCTATCTGCCTGCTGGCGATTACTGGTTCAGCATCTGGCCGTACCTGAATCGTGGAGCGGGCGACCCCCAGACTGGTATGATGCGGACCCCCAACGATACGGGTTCCGATATCTACTTCTCCTCCGGCTACTTTGGCTATCCTGATTGGGTTACCTGGGACAGCGTTGTCGGTTGGGGTCCTGAGGATCTCGCCTTCAACATGTACGGTTTTTATCCTGCTGTTGAGGAAACCACCTGGGGACAGATCAAGGCAGCCTTCTAAACGCCAGGAACCTACTTTTACGCCAGCCAGAAGCTGGGCGCGCTATCGTGTCTGTTGTTGGTTAGCCAAAGATTTTCCGAAAATACTCTTGACAGACCCCAAATCACGGTATATACTGCCCGTGATGCTTGCCAATGGTAAGCACATCTATCTTTCTCACCCTCCTAAACTGAACAAGGAGAAACAATGAAAAAGACCTTAGCGATCCTGCTGTTGGGCGTCATTGTCGCTTTCGCGAATGCCCCAGTCTTGACTGCCCCCGCCAGCGATGGTGGTACCTTCAGCAGCCCCTTCGTCGGTGCTGCTTTCAGTCCCCAGATCTGGACCAACGGTCTCCCCATGGACGGTAGCACCTATGCTGGCGTCGGCTCTGCCCAGCTCGACACGGGTAGTGGTCTGGATAGTCGCCTTGCTGACGATTTCACTCTCGCTGCTGGTGCAGACTACGACGGCGTTGAGTTCATCGGTGGCGAGTTCAACGGCAGCAACTCCTCATTCGCCGACTGGTTCGGCATGGACATCGAGGTTTTTGCTGACACTGGTGGTAGTGGTCCTGCCAATCCTCCTGGCTCTCCCGCTTACAGCACCCACGTTGACTGGGCCGACATCACCTCCTGCACGCAGGTTTATGATAGTGGTGCTGGTGCCTATTGCGCCCACATCGTTATCGAAAGCTTCACCCCGATGACTATTCCTGCTGGCGACTACTGGTTCAGCATCTGGCCGTACTTTGATCGTGGATCGGGCGACCCCCAGACTGGTATGATGATGTCAGCCATGATTACTGGTGACGAGGTTTACTTCAGCTCTGGTTACTTCGGTTTCCCGGACTGGGTTACCTGGGACAGCGTAGTTGGCAACGGTCAACAGGACCTCGCCTTCAACATGTACGGAACCGGTATTGCTATCGAAGAAGCTACCTGGGGATTCATCAAGGCTCTCTAAGAGTTGCTGATCTTCACAGTGTAGTATGTTAAAAAAAGAGCGTCCCGCAAGGGTCGCTCTTTTTACGTGTTTACGTGGGAGTGGCAGAGTCTATACCTGGAAGCGGAAGAGGATTACGTCCTGGGGCTGGACGACGTAGTCCTTGCCCTCGGTGTGATACAGCCCCAGCTTCTTCAGCTCGTTCATCGAGTTATGCTCCCGCAGGTCGGCGAAGTGCGCCACCTCGGCGCGGATGAACCCGCGAGCGATGTCCGAGTGGATGACCTTCGCCGCCTCGACGGCGGTGGCGTTGCGCCGGACTGTCCACGCCCGGGTCTCCTTCGGTCCGGTGGTATAGTAGCTGTGCAGCCCCAGAGTGTCGTAGCAGAGCGCGACGACATTGTCGAGGATGCCAGCGGGTAGCTCGAACTCCTGGCGATACTCCGCCGACTCGTCCTCGTCGAAGCTGGCGATCTCCAGCTCCAGCTTCCCGTGGACAATGATTGACTTGAAACCGATTGACTTGAAGCCGAGGGTTTCGATGGCGGCGATGTCCTCCGCGACCTCCCGTCCGTCGAGGTCGGCGTTCAGCACCACCATCGCTGGCTTGTGGGTGAACAGCCCCAGTCCGCGTACCGCCTCGTACTGCTGGTCGGTGAGTTTGACCGAAGAGGCGGGCTGACCTTCCTCCAGAGCGGCGGCGACCAGCTCCAGAGCGGTCTGCTCCAGCTCGACCAGAGCCATTGCCGCTTTGTCGGCGCGGTTGATTCCCCGTCCGACGCTGCCCAGGCGGGTAGTAACGGCGGAGAGGTCGGCTACTCCCAGTTCTAAGTAAAAGTTCTCCAGATCGCGAGGCGGATTGACCGAGCCGTCGGGATGGGGCAGGGCGTTGTCCTCGAAGGCGCGCAGAACGATGAGCAGGGCATCGGCGCGACGCAGCTCCGCCAGAAAGCGAGCGGCAACGGTTCCGCCACTATCGCCCTTCGCCAGCCCGGAGACATCGAGATACTCAATCTGCGCTTCGGTTAGTTTCTTCGACTGGGTCAGCTCGTGGAGCCAGAGGAGGTCGGCATCGTGAACCGCCGTTACCTCCTGATTGACCCGCACCGCGCCGCCGGCGAAGGAGTGCAGCTCGTAGCTGGAATCGGTGAGGGCGTTAAAGAGGGTAGTTTTTCCTGACTGGGGTAGTCCGCAGAGTCCGACCTTCATCTGTTTCTCCTGTTGATGTCGTTTGAAGGGCAGTATAGCACCGCGCCTGGCTCCAGACAACGGTTAGGCAACTCCTTGACACAACGGCCTGAGCGTAGTAAACTACCCGCCGTGAAAAAGTATCTCCGCACTCATCTGGGGCAGCTTTTGCTGGAGCGTTATTAGCGTCTCCGCAGACCTGCTGCTTACATAAGTACACCAAAACAGCAAAGGATTATTATGTCACACAAGAAGGCTGGCGGTTCAACCAAGAACGGTCGAGACAGTATTGGTAAACGTCTCGGCTGCAAACGCTTCGCGGGTCAGCTCGTTACCGGTGGCTCCATTCTGGTTCGCCAGCGTGGCACCAACTTCCACCCCGGACCCGGTGCTGGTCTGGGACGCGACCACACCCT
>SWBW01009938.1_pt1 | contig 48073 bp, 51 predicted proteins | sample 4693041 | NCBI WGS metagenome assembly SWBW01 (sample SAMN10267271, study PRJNA491770) | bioreactor metagenome | isolation source: DHS bioreactor inoculated with marine methane seep sediment | place: Japan: Omine Ridge, Nankai Trough | collected 2006-05-06 | reverse complement strand
GGTGTCACAGCTTTAAGTGCTGTGGCAAGTTTGCTGGGTGCTCCTGTTGTTACGGATTTTGCAGTGATCAGTCTGAGCGATCTACTCACACCATGGGATACTATTGAAAAACGCTTGCAGGCAACGGCAAAGGCAGATATGGTAATCGGCATATATAATCCAAAAAGCAGGCAGAGGAACAACAACTTCCAAAGAGCTGTCAAAATTATCAGGCGCAGCAGGGAAGATAGCGTACCTGTAGGTATTGTTAAAAATGCGCTGCGCAGTGAAGGTGAAGCAGTCATCGTAACCACACTGGGTAAAGTGCTGGAATATGACGATGACGTGGACATGAGAACTACGGTGATCATTGGAAACAGTGAATCCGGAATATGGAATTCCAGGATCATTACACCAAGGGGGTATCATAAGAAATATGACTACTGATCTATTAACAACCGCCGGAGCGCATACTAAAAAAATCGATCCCGAACTTGTCCGAAGATGTATAGAACCTGGAGCTACAACCCCTGAAGCCATGACCATATCAGAAGCAGGCCGCGCTATTGCAAGAGAGATTGTAGGAGATAATGGTCCGGAAGATGGGATACGCCAGCGCTGTGTGGTAGCCACCGGTGATCCGGCAATCAAGGACCTGCTGGTGTTTAGCAATGACCCGGTAAAAGCCGGGATTGGTGCCATATCTGCAGGTGCGACTATATATACTGATATAAGGATGGTAAAGACAGGTATTATCAAGAAAGGACATAAATGTCAGATAGAGTGCGTACTGGATATAGAAGGTGCTCCAAAACTTGCCCAAAAGTTAGGTATTACCAGGACATCGGCGGGTTTTCTGAGTGCTGCACAGGGTCTTGAGAATTCTATCATAGTCATCGGAAATGCACCTTCGGCAGCTATTACTGTTTCCCGTATGGTGGAATATGGTATCAGACCGGTCATGATAGTGGCTGTTCCTGTGGGATTCGTGAACGCTGCCGAATCAAAAGAAAAGATAAGGACAATTGATATTCCATCCATAATCTGCACTGGAACCAGGGGGGGTACACCTGTGGCAGTAGCCTGCATCAATGAGATGATAATCATGTCAGGCAAGGTATAGATCCTATGACAAAAGCTGTAATGATCACAGGGACCCATAGCGGTGTGGGTAAAACTACGGTATCACTTGGATTAATGGCAGCACTTACACGCAGAGGTATGTCAGTCCAGCCATTCAAGGTCGGACCCGATTTTATAGACCCTTCACACCATACAGCTATTAGCGGTAATCCTTCCATGAACCTTGATTCTTATATCATGGGTACAAAAGGAGTATGCAGAACCTTTGCAAAATATCAAAATTCAGACATATCCATTATAGAAGGTGTAATGGGCCTGTATGATGGTATTGAATCCACCCAGATCGCAAGCAGTGCCCATGTTGCTAAAACATTAGGTATTCCGGTGCTGCTGGTTATCAATATCCACGGCATGTCACGCAGCGCAGCGGCTGTGGCAAAAGGATACCAGATGCTGGATCCGGATGTTAACATTGCCGGACTGGTATTAAATCAGGTAGGCAGCCCCAGACACCTTAAACTTGTGGAAGATGCGCTAAAGGCTGAAGGTATTGATATTCCGGTAATAGGGTCTCTTCCTTCGAACAGGGAACTTTCCCTGCCATCCAGGCATCTGGGACTGTATATGGCTCATGAGCAGATGCAGGATTACGATAAACTTGCAGATTTTATTGATGCAAATGTTGATATGAATGCTTTGATTGGGATATCATCAATACCTGATATCCCGTTAAATATAAAAAAAATAAATGAAGATGGAAATAAAGAAATATATAAAGAAAAACGATTCAATGTTATAATAGGCGTAGCAATGGATGGTGCTTTTTGTTTTTATTATCAGGAAATGCTGGATGAATTACAAGGGCTTGGTGCTAAGCTTGTATTTTTCAGTCCCATGTCAGATGATCTGCCTGATATTGATGGATTGATATTAGGTGGCGGGTATCCGGAACTGTTTCCTGCCGAACTCTCATCCGGCAGTGCGCTAACTGGTATCAGGAAGGCTGCCGTGGATGGGATGCCAGTATATGCGGAATGCGGCGGGTTGATGTATCTGGGAAAAAGTCTTGAAGTCAAAGGAAAAACATATGAAATGGCTGGTGTACTGGATACGAGGTCGAGCATGGTAGGGAGATTCCAGGCATTGGGATATACTGAAGCTGAAGTTGTGTGTGATAATCCTCTATCATTAAAGGGACAGGTATTAAGAGGACATGAGTTCCATTATTCCATAACCGAATGCGACCGTGATGCCAGGTTTGCGTACAGCATGCATAGAGGAAAAGGTATAGAGGACGCAAAGGATGGACTTATGGTATATAATACACTGGCTGGTTATATGCATACTCATCCTGCTTCTGCATCCATGGAACGGTTTGTAGGTATGTGCAGGAAATACAGCCGCAGATAGTATGCATGAAACACAACTGCCATACTATGCATGAAATTCAACCGCCAATAGCGTGCATGAAATTCAACCGTCAATAGCGTGCATGAAATTCAACCGCCAATAGTATGCATGAAACACAACTGCCATAGTATGCATGAAATTCAACCGCTGATAATATGATCCTGATAGATCCTGTAAATAATTTTACCATTCCGCAGGAATGGATAGATAAGGTTGCAATACCACTGGATGAACTTAAAAAGGGTGTTTCTGACGGACTGTTAGTAGTGCTTTCCAATGGAGATATCCTTAATAGGGGATTTACTACGGGAACTACATGTGCGGCTGCTGCCAAATCAGCAGTCCTGTCCCTGAAGAAAAAGGATATGATCAAGACAGTTTCGGTTCCCACACCTTGCGGTATAAGAGCAAAGCTGGATGTCAGGGCTTTGGCAGGAAGGGCAGAAGTTGTGAAAATACCAGGAGACCACGCAAGTGATGTGATAGGCGGGCTGGTGTTTGTAGCCAAAGCGCATCCTGCTACGGCTATTTCGTTGATAGCTGCAGATGGTATAGGTACGGTCACAAAGGGAGGCTTACAAGTAAAGGTAGGCGAACCTGCTATTAATCCTGTACCTAAACTCCAGATAATGGATGCTATTAAGGAAGGATTGAGCGAGACCGGACTTGAGGGTGCTGTTGTTACATTATCCGTACCTGATGGTGAAAAGGTGTCTGAAAAAACATTGAATTCTACTATTGGAGTAATAGGGGGTATCTCTGTTTTAGGTACTACCGGATTTGTCGAACCATGGAGTGACCACTTGGGTGAGGTTAAAATGGAATTGGTCAGTGATGCATCCAGGGTAGTACTGACGACAGGAAGAATAGGTATGCGTTATTCCCAGATGCTGTTTCCTGAACATACAGTAGTTATGGTAGGCAGCAGGATCGATGAAGGTATTAATGCATCCAAAGGCGAAACAATTATATGCGGCCTGCCAGGCCTGGTACTCAAATGGGCCGTGCCTGGTATTCTAATTGCAACAGGGTTTAATACGGTCCAGGAATTAATAGAAACTGATAGAAATAGTCAGTTGATCGATAATGCAGTGGACGTTGCAGTAGAAAAATCAGAAGGTGCAAGGATCGTGCTTGTTGACAGGAGTGGTGCCGTAATTCGTGACTCTGGTGGTGTGTTGTGAAGATAATAGGTGTGGGTGTGGGTCCGGGTATGCTGACAATGGAAGCAGCAAAGGCTATACAGCATGCAGAGGTGGTTTACGGTTCAGGGCGTGCCATTGAACTGGCAGCAGGACATATTTGCTGTGAGACCAAACATATAAAGGATTATTCAAGATTGCATGAACTGCCTGATAATGCGGTTGTCCTGTCTACAGGAGACCCGAACCTTTCAGGACTGGGTAAATATGCCGGACCTGGTGATGTTGTGATACCTGGCATTTCGTCACTGCAGGCGGCATGTGCCAGGCTTCATATCGACCAATCCGGAATTGTAGTTATTACTGCACATGGAAGGGACCCGGCCCCTGCTGCTGTGAAACTAAGATCAGCTATAACTTTGGGATTTACTGTTTTTTTACTTCCGGCATATGAATTCGGAGTGGAGCAAGTAGCAGCAATGTTGCTAGATATGGGAATTGATGTACCTATTGCTGTTTTTGAGCGGCTTGGATACGGAGATGAACGGGTGGAAGTGGGAAGTGTGAGTGAACCACCATGTGTGAATTCCGGGTTGTATTGCATTATGGTGGGATATGCGATAGTGTGAAGATAAATACAAATATTGTTGATGAGTTATATGTGAGACAGCAAGAGAATGAACCTATACGTCATTTTGGAGTTTAATAAAACGATACTATGGTATCCATTTCAAAAAGTATGGCGAAATGCAAAATTAATATAGACACAGATTTCACAGATTACACTGATTTTTACAACAACTATTAATCTGTGTAATCAGTGTAATCTGTGTCTCAAAATTCCGAACAATATAATCGATTACCATTTAATTTGAAAGGGATACATACTATGAGAATTGCAGTAATTGCGATACAGGGAAATGTAGAAGAACACATTGAATCTGCCAACAAAGCAATGGAAGATATGGGCATCCGGGGAGAAGTGCTCCCTGTACGCCACAGCGGCACCATCCCAACATGCGACGCCATTATCCTGCCCGGCGGCGAGAGTACCACACTTGGTCGGCTCATGGCCCGTGAGGGCATCGATATTGAGATCAAGGAAGCCGCAGCCGCCGGCAAACCTATAATGGGTACCTGTGCCGGCCTGGTACTGCTGGCAAAGGATGGCGGCGAGCAGGTTACACGGACAGGGCAGAAACTCCTGGGTCTAATGGATATCAGTGTGGACCGCAACGCTTTCGGTGGCCAGAGGGAATCCTTTGAAATACCGCTTGAGATATCGATGCTGGATTCACCGTATAATGTGGTATTCATCCGTGCCCCTGTGATTACCAGGGTGGGACCGGATGTTGAAGTACTTGCAAGTTTTAAGGATAAGATAGTGGCAGCCAGGCAGGGAAATATTTTAGGGCTGGCATTCCACCCGGAACTTACTGACGACCTGAGGATTCATTATTATTTCCTTGGAATGGTGAAATAGCCGAATATCACTGGAAAAACCAGCTTTGATTATCGCGTCCTAGAATTTAGTCTCAGCAAAACAAAATATTATTCAAGTAATTTTGCTAAAAGATATATCCCAACCAAAACCAATCCAATTTTAATTAATTCATCAAGTGAATTGTCTTCTGCAGAAGGTTGTTCTATTGAGATGAGCTCTCTTAATTTTAGTTCTTCGTCAGATGATAAATTTTCTGCTCTAGATTTTCCTAATAAATATTCCAACTCATTAAATTCATAGTTTGAAAGAGACATTATTTATTCTCCTCGAAAACTTTATCTACATGTTCACTACCTTTCCGCAACAATATTATTTTTAATGGTTCAAGTATTTCCAAATCTGTCTCTAAATCTTTTAATCGCTGTTCTATTTTTACGCGAAAAGCTATAAAACCGGCAAGTAAAGTCAAAGTTACACTTACTGCAGATGTGATAATAATATCTTCGCTTAATTCCATTATTTAATTATTGTAATTTGTGTTATTTAACTTTACCTCGACTCATTTAGGGAATTAGTCGAGGTTCAGTTTTTGTGGTATAGAGGCTGTCCAACAATTAGTGTCAGTAGCAAATCTCTTGCTCATTTTTTGATTTAAAGCTCCAATCCGTCTCCGTCTCCTTTTTCTTTGGATTTTGAATTACTGGACAGCCTCTATTGTGTAAAAACTAAATTTTTAGCAACCCTTATATATGATATATTAAATCAAGTAAACTTGTTATAATATCAATCTACTTGAGTTATAACAAGAAATACAACAGGTGAAATTTATGCATATTATGGAAGGTTTTTTACCAAGCCCTTGGTGGCAAATATGGTTTGCCATATCACTGCCAGTAATAATTTATGGCATCTATAAACTGAATGGACTGATCAAGAACAAACGTGACCTTTTGCCACTGCTGGCTGTGGCCGGGGCATACATATTCATCCTGTCCTCACTCAAATTACCCTCAGTGACAGGAAGCTGTTCCCATCCCACAGGTACAGGTTTAGCAGCCATATTATTCGGACCTGCCATATCAGCCGTACTCGGATTGATCGTACTGCTGTACCAGGCCCTGTTCCTGGCCCATGGCGGCCTTCTTACCACACTGGGAGCCAATGTGTTCTCCATGGGTATCGCAGGCCCTGTTGTTGCATTTGTAATCTACAAAGCATGCACAAAGGCAGGACTTAATTTCTATATCGCTGTTTTCCTGGCATGCTCACTTGCAGACCTGGCCACCTACGTAGTCACCTCAATTCAACTGGCTCTGGCATTCCCGGCGCAGACCGGGGGCGTACTTACATCATTTAAAGCCTTTGCAACCATCTTTGCAATCACCCAGATTCCGCTGGCTATAATTGAAGGGGCCATTACTGTGCTTATATTCAAGTATGTGATCCAGGTCAAAAGCGATGTGCTGGTAAAACTTGATGTTTTAAGCGAGGCCGGGCTGCGTAAGATCAAGGAGATGACAACATGAAACTGGAAATCATCGTAGCCGTTATAATATTAGTCTTCACTGCCCAGTTCCTATATATCTCCTCCAACACCGACGCAGAATATGGCGGTGCGGATGGCGAGGCAGAGGGTGTAATAGAAGAATTGACAGGCGGCACCTATGAACCTATAGCCGACCCCATCTGGGAGCCTCCAAGTGGTGAAATAGAAAGCCTCCTGTTTTCACTCCAGGCTGCCATCGGGGCCCTGGTCATAGGATATTATTTCGGATATTACAAGGGCAAGAAACAGCCAGCGTAATTCACTCTCAAAACCAATCAGGAAAATGGAAATTCCAGACAGGATGAACAGGATTGACAGGATAAGATACGATCCTGTATATCCTGTATATCCTGTAAATCCTGTCAAAAGATTTGATTGAAACTAAGAAAATTACGTATCCACTTCAAATCAGAGGGCAAAAATAATAGCCACAGAGAACACAGAGATCACAGAGGATTTCTTCTCTGTGTCCTCTGTGCTCTCTGTGGCAGATAAATATAAACAATGATTTATACTAATTTTATTACCCTACTTTTTGAAAAGGATACAAAATTACCTCCATCGATATCGAAATGCGTTTATAATTTCCTATACGTGAACAAAAACATGAATAACCTTCTGGAAGACTATGCACTGGCAAGCCCACTGCGGCACAGCAACAACTGGCTAAAACTCACCGTGGTTGCCGTAGGGATTCTTGGCGGCGTATCGGCTGCATCGCCGGTAACACCCCTGTTCATAGCTGCATGTATGGGTTTTGCAGCAGTTGTTCTGGCAAAGGTCCCTGTAAAATTTTATTTAAAGCTGATAGCCCTGCCTCTGGGTTTTGCAGCCACCGGGTCTGTTGTCATACTGTTCTTCTTTGGCTCCGGACATGAAATTGCATCCATTGATACACTCGGGTATCATCTGGCAATTCGCAGCCAGGGGTTGAATTTGGCGGCCCTGGTGATAGCGAGAACACTTAGCGGAATGTGCTGTATGTTCTTTCTTGCACTCTCAACACCTATGGTCGAACTTTTTTCAGTGCTCAAGTCATCCAGGGTGCCGGATGTTTTCATCGAACTCTCAATGCTGATATACCGTTATATCTTTGTCCTGCTGGAAGTGGCAGTGAGCATAAAATTCGCCCAGACAGTAAGGCTGGGTTATAAGGATTTGCTGACTTCGCTACATTCCACTGGCATGCTGGCAGGCACCCTGTTCATCAGGTCATGGGAACAGGGAGAAAGACTATATATAGCAATGGACTCCAGGTGTTATGACGGGAAACTGGCCATGTTCTCCTCTAAAAAACCGGTTAAAGCCTTTGAATTGCTACTCACCTCACTTTACGTTATTTCAATAATTGCAATTTCCTTTTCCACGAAAAACATGTCTATAGTATGAAGAAAAAAGATGATTATTCTTGAAACACGGGACCTGAAATATGCATATCCGGACGGGACAATGGCACTTGACGGTATCGATATCGAAATTGAAAAGGGCAAGAGGATAGCCTTCGTGGGTCCCAATGGATCAGGAAAATCAACGCTGTTCCTGCTATTGAACGGTACCCTGAAATCCAGGCAAGGGGAGGTGCTTTTCCAGGGCAGGCCGATAAAGTACGATGCAAAATCGCTCCGTGAAGTTCGAAGGCAGATCGGGATTGTGTTCCAGAACTCCGATGACCAGCTATTTGCCCCGACCGTTTATCATGATGTGGCTTTTGGTCCTGTCAACCTGGGATTCCCTGAAGAACAGGTCGAAAGGTGTGTCAATCATACCCTAAAATACTTTGGTCTTACCGAACTCAGGGACAAACCACCTCATCACCTGAGCGGCGGACAGAAGAAAAAGGTTGCAATTGCAGGTGTGTTCGCCATGGAACCGGAGGTTATCATCCTTGATGAGCCCCTTTCCAACCTTGACCCTGCCGGAGCCAGTGAAATTGTGGAGCTGCTCAATGAGTTGAAACATTTTGGAAAGACCATCATTATTTCTACCCATGATGTGGACCTTGCATCAAGATGGGCAGATGTTGTGTATGTCTTAAACGCTGGTAAAGTATACAATACAGGGCATCCGTCCCGTATTTTTTCAGACAGGATACTTATGGAGAATACAAAACTAAAACTTCCCACAATTGTTGAGACCTTCAGGGAATTTGAAGCAAGGGGGATTGCTGATGGACATACCCCCATGACACTCCTTGACCTGGTGGACTCGGTGGAGGGGCCGTATATTGGTGTGAGGTGTGCAGTGGCTGATTGTGATATTCCTGAAGGACAGCGGGTCGGGTTATTCATGCGGGAAGGCACTATTGTGGCTGTGCCGTATACGCAGCAGGAGGCTGCCGGTCTGGCACTGTGTGATGCTGGTGCAGGTGATGAGGTATTGATCGAAGATGTCAGGGGTTCGCTTACGTCCCGGACCGGCCGCATCCATGTGGTCCGGATACCCAGGGTGATAGAAGGCGGTTCAATGAATGTGGATATCGGTGATCTTCAGGCATTAGTGGACGGTGCGACTTTTGACAGGGTGGGTGCAATGGGTACTTCTGCCAAGGTAACTGCGGCAAAGGCAGGGATCCATCCCGATTTTGAGGTTGATGTCATCCAGTCTGCCATGCTGTCGGCCCTGCGTGGCCTGGACTGCCTGGTACTGGCCAGCGGCGGTATGGCTGAACTTGTAAAACAGCGGGTGGATGAGCGAAACAGTAACGGTTGTCGTAATATCCAGTGCAGCATTGAGAAGATATGATCAAACACTTATTGACTTTGGTGAGCCTTACGTAGCTGCTTATTATGGGATGGTATGGTTAGGATGGCAGGGGCGGAATAACCAATACAAACCCAGAGTTCGTCGTCATATTAAACCACTCCCGGCCCCTATTCCTCCCATCATGCTCCCTCCGCCCGCCTTCTCCACTCACCTGCGCTGCCCTTCCTGCACTCGACCGACCGCCCATTCCTGGCACTGCGGACCGGGTGTGGGTGCTCATGCGCTGAGCGTGGGTCAGGAAGTAGTGTACGATGGGGGCGGTGCCATGGCTGTTAAAATATAAAACATAAATGATTTATGAGTATAACCCTGCCACCGCAGCCCGTCAGGGCCGCAGTGTGGCAGCCACCCTTGTAGATTCGTGTGAGATTCGAACCGCATGGAACGTTATGTACCATCCTGTAATTGTTGATAAATAATATGTGCACACATACCGTTGCACTAATTATTCAGTGCAAATTTTTCATCACTACGATTACCATTTTATCCAGTTCAAACCGTTGATCCTGTTGAAATGATTGACATTTCTTGTCAGAAACTCTTCGTTATTTACCATTACAATACCTGCAATCAGAACATCAAGGATATTTACAGGATTGCCGGCATTCATTAGTTCAGCCTGGATTTTGGCAGATGTAAGTACAGCGGGCATTTCAAATCTAAGTATATCCATAGACCCCAGTAAAGAATTTACTTCTATGTGGGATTTATCGGGTTTTGTAGAACGGTCTGCCCCGTAATAGAGTTCGAAAGCATTGATGATGGTAGTTTTTGGGTTTTTGATCTTATCAGCATAAGCGGCTGCATCTGCATCACCTCTAAGAAGAGCTACCAGATAATCGGTATCCAGTATTGTCATAGTTTTGCACGCTCTAAACGGGAAATATCAGTTCCACTGGACCTTATTTCAATGGCCGCTTTTTCAAATTCATCGTCTTTCAATCTTCCGGCAAATTCTTTTAACGGCTTTTTTCTGACGATTTCTGCTATACGATTTATAAGGGCAGTAAAGCTTTCCCCCTCTTTTTTTAGCTGAACAAGGCTTTTGTAAGCTTCTTCTGAGATAGTTAATGTTTTATGAGCCATATGTTTAAGTGTATTTATTCGTGTATTTAAATGTGCCTGTCATTTTTATTCCTTACGTCTTCTATTGTTAATATTGAAATGCTGTCCAGCCCCCACCCCGTTCTCACACTTTTACACTCTCCCGCCGCCCGTCATTCTCCACTCACTTGCGCTGCCCTTCCTACACTCGACCGACCGCCCATTCCTGGCACTGCGGACCGGGTGTGGGTGCTCACGCGCAGAGTGTGGGTCGGGAAGTGGTGTGTGCGTACTGTGGCCTCGGGTGTTGGTGGGCGCTGCCGGCGGCAGGCATGGCTGTTAAAATATAAAATTTATGTAATACTGCACCGCAAAGCACGCCAAGGACGCAAAGTTACAGTAACATTGTCTTTGCGCCTTTTGCGTTGAAACACTTAACGTCAACATTCAATCTGCCCGTATCTGCGTCCATTGTTCCTGTGATTCCAGAGTGGTTTTTCCAAAAAGGCCGGATTATGCAGGGAATGCTCAGGAATTATGTCTGGATGAGAAGGATGGGGTATAGTAATGAGATGAAAGCGCATTATTGCAAAACTCTGTAAGTCTGATCCAGACAATCTGCTAGTACCAAACTCATATTAATTTTAACTGTCAATGTTGGGATTTGACATTATTAATAATAGCTCAATATAATTTGCAGATATAGTTAATTTTTTTCATATTACATCTTCCCAGATAACTAAAGTGGTGGCTGATCAAACCGCATTTCCATAATTTATTCCAGTGTAATATCCCCGCCAAGTGACTTCATGGCTTCAAAGAAGCCAGGATAAGAAATATCAACAGATTCGGCTGTATCGACAATCGTATCCCCGGCAACCATTCCTGCCACACTCAGTGCCATTACGATGCGGTGGTCGTGCCAGCCGCTCACACTGGCACCATGCAGGCCGCCGCCCTTTATCACCAGCCGGTCAGGCTCCTCTGTTATATCCACTCCCATCTTGGTCAGTTCCACTGTCATGGCGTGCAGGCGGTCGGTCTCCTTAAACCTCACATGTCCGGCATTCTCGATCACCATCTCGCCTCCCGACAGCGCACCAAGTACAGCCAGTGTGGGCACCAGGTCAGGTGTCATACCAACATCCACTGTAACACCTGTCAACTGGCTTTTGCTCACCCTCACCTCGCCTCGCTCCCGGTTCCATTCCAGGTTCGCACCCATATCCTGCAGGATAGGGATTATAGCAGCATCGCCCTGCTTATTCGGATACAGCCCGTCCACAGTAATAACGCCGCCTGCCAGGGCACCGGCTGCCAGCAGGTATGATGCAGAAGAAAAATCACCTGGCACGGTATAGACCGTGTATTCGGTTAATTCGTATGACTGGTTCGAAGGAATGATAAATGACAGGTGCCCCTTATCGTCTTCAACCAGTTCTATCTCAATGCCTGCACTTTCCAGCATCTCAATAGTGATCTCCACATACGGCCTGGACTTTAATTCACCATCCACCTTGACCACGGTCCTGGTCCGGCACAGCGGGCAGGCCATGAGCAGGGCCGAAAAGAACTGGCTGCTGATACTTCCGTCCATTACCGCCTCACCTCCGGTCATGGGACCTTTCACTTCAATTGGTGCCATACCGTTATCCCTGGTGGAAATGACACTGGCCCCAAGCTGGTTCAGGACATCTATCAATGGTGTGTTGGGGCGAGTGCGGATAGAGTCGTCCCCGGTCAGTACGGTTGTGCCGTCACACAGGGCACTGACAGCCATCAAGAGCCTCAGTGTAGTACCGCTGTTGGCAACATCGATAATGCTATCAGGAACGGAAGGTTTCCCCTTCACACCATCCACAATGAGGCTGTCACCATTCTCCCGTATCACGGCACCCAGTGCCTTGCATGCCCTAATAGTAGCAGTAGTATCGGCAGACAGCAGGGGGCGCTTTACAATGGTCTGCTCTGCCAGGGATGCCATGACCACGGCCCTGTGGGTGTAACTCTTGGACGGGGGCGCAAGCACCTCACCATTCAGGACAGATATCCCAACTTTTGCTTTCATTGATCACCAAAACCGCATTGTTAGTTAGTGTTCGTTAGTGTTGCTGTGCATTAGTGTTATTTAGTGAAAATTGGTAAGTGTTAGCTGGTGTGCGTCAGTTGGTTTTCTTGAACATGGCCCTGACAAAACCCAAAAACGGTGGTGAAGGCCTGTTGGGTCTGCTCTTGAATTCAGGATGGAACTGGCTGGAAAAGAAGAAAGTATGCCCGGGGATCTCGGCAATCTCCATCCTGTTCTTGTTACGTCCTGTGAATTTCATGCCAGCCTTTTCCATCTCATCGATATACTCAGGATTCACTTCATACCTGTGGCGGTGCCGCTCTATTATCGCATCAGAGCCATATAGTTTATTGGCAAGGCTTCCAGGTGTCAGTTCAGCAAAATAATCACCAAGCCTCATTGTGGCACCCATGTCCACATTTATCACGCCTTCCTGCTCAGGCAGCAGGTCTATCACCGGATGTTCAGTGGCAGCCAGTTCCGAACTGTTTGCATCCTCATACCCAAGCACATTCCTGGCATACTCGATAACTGCAGTCTGCATGCCCAGACACAGTCCCAGATACGGTTTATCATTTTCCCTGGCATATTTTACAGCAGATATCTTACCCTCAGTGCCGCGTACCCCGAAACCTCCGGGCACAAGTATTCCGTCATACTTTGCGAGTTGGCTGATAGATTCAGGTTCATTCTCAAAATCCTCGGCATCCAACCATGAAGCATTCACCTTGCACCCAACCTCTATACCCGCATGCTTCAGGCTCTCCCTGATACTCAGGTACGAATCTTCCAGGTCAGTGTACTTACCCACCACGGCAACGTCCACTGAACCGCTGGTCGAGCGCATCTTTTCCACCATCCGGTCCCACTCTTTATTGTCATCCTTAGAGTTAAGTCCCAGTTTGGTCAACAGGTAATCGGCTGCACCTTCATTTTCCAACTGCTGGGGCACCATATAAATATCCTCGGCATCATGGGCGCTTATCACCGCCTTTGCCGGCACATCACAGAACAGGGCGATCTTTTCCTTGGTACCGGGCAGTATAGGCTTTATACATCTCGTAACTATCAAATCCGGGTGAAGACCTAACTCCCGCAGTTCTTTAACTGAATGCTGGGTCGGTTTTGTCTTTTGCTCTCCCTGGGCATCCATAGGTACCAGGGTTACATGGATGAAAACCACGTCATCCACATCTTCTTCATTATGCAGCTGCCTGACAGCTTCCAGAAACGGCATACTCTCGATATCGCCCACCGTACCGCCAACTTCAATAAGACATATCTGGGCGCCGCTTTGTTTGGCTACATTCCTCAACCGTTCCTTTATCTCGTTGGTAACATGAGGAATTATTTGTACGGTCTTGCCCAGGTAATCGCCCCTGCGCTCCTTATTGATGACTGCCTGATACACCTTGCCAGTGGTGATATTGTGCTCCCGGGTCAGTTCGATATCCAGGAACCTTTCATAATTTCCCAGGTCCAGGTCAACCTCGCCGCCGTCCTTTAGGACAAATACTTCGCCGTGCTGGAAAGGACTCATGGTCCCGGCATCGATATTGATGTAAGGGTCGATCTTGATGGCCGTTACATCGTAACCTTTGTTCTTCAGTATACGTCCCATTGATGCGGCTGTTATTCCCTTACCAAGTCCGCTCATCACACCTCCGGTTACGATAACATATTTCATGTTCTCTAATACCTCATATTTTTCAATTATTTTTTGCCAGTAAATGCATTATAGCATATACCATAACTATTATTGTTAAAATGGAAACTGCCAGGGCTCCATACATCACATCTACCAAGTTAAAGACAAATGTGGCCAGCAGAATAACCACCACAAGCAGTATCATAAGCAAAGGCAGGATGAATGTATCCGGAAAACTAAATTTTATCTCTCTTTTTCGGTTCTTATCCGGATTTTTACTTGGATCAATATCCCAATCATCCCTGGATGATGTCCGGTCCTGCCTATAATTCGGGAGGGCCAGTTTTTCATCAACATCGATAACTGACCTGGGTCTGGACACTTCCGGTATTTCACCGATGATTACCCTGAATGATTCTGTGAGGGACCCATAGCCGGTTGTAACTTTTATCTTACCTTCTAATGTAGTGGTATCAGCAGGAAGTTTGATCACAACAGGTGCAAATTCCTGGTTGGCCACATAGACATTATCATATAGGAACCTGACGTTTTTTCTAAGTGTATCGCTGACGGACAGATACACATGGGTAGGACTGCCGTAATTAATAATTGGTAGTTCAAAGCTGCATTCATTCCCTGGATCAAGTGGTATAGTGATCTTAGGTTTATCGAACTCGATCGAGTTTATCCTGTTCCTGTTTATATGTATCTGCTGCACTTGCAAGTACCTCTGTGGTTATTCCCTTAAATCGGGAGGTAGCATGTTGGGAATGCCATCCTCGATCGGGTAATGTTCATTGCATTTCCCGCAGAAAAGAGATCCTTTGATTATCTCTTTATCGTCCTCTTCATCCACTGTAAGCACCAGATCACCCTTGCACATTGGACAGCATAAGATTTCCATTAATTCATATTTCATATAATTCAATCCAGAAAACTTTTTTATTGTTCAACATTTACGACATAGTAATTCATCAAATTATCGGTATTCGATGAGAAGTGTATTTGATGAGAAGTGTATTCGATGAGAAGTGTATTCGATGAGAAGTGTATTCGATAAGAAGTGTATTCGATAAGAAGTGTATTCGATAAGAAGTGTATTCGATGAGAAGAGTATTCGGTGAGAAGAGTATTCGGTGAGAAGTATATTTGATGGGGAGGACATGCACACTATAAAATCGAGAGGACCCAGGGACATCCTTAACGAGATCAAATGGAAAGGATTGGATATCAAGCATTGTACCATATACTATATACACAGAGGTGCACCAGGTGACACAAAAGCAATACCTGGGTCATCCCTTCGAACAATTGGCAGGTCTTTTTTCGAGACCATAGACGGTACATCAATCCCATATCACAGGATATTAAGGATAGATCATGACGGGATAAGAGTGTACGAGAAAAAATGAATCAGTCAATCTAATGAAGGATCATCTCATGGAGTACATCAGTCTTACTGATAATCCCTATATGTTTGCCGCCGTCGGTGATCATGATTCTTCCTACCTTATTTTCATCAAAGACCTTGACAACGTCATAGAGTGGTGTATTGCCATCCACTGAAATAATCTCCCTGGTCATGATCTCCCTGACCTTTAGATTCATCTTTCCGCTGGCAAGTGTCCTACCGATATCGGAATATGTGATTATACCCACTATGTTGCCCTTATCTTCCACTGGCGCACCATGAATATTATTCCTGGTGAATATCCTTGCTGCCTCCTGGATAGTGGAATTGGCAGGAACGATTATGGTCTTATCAGTTACGAAATCCTTTATTGGGCTTTTTGGCAGCGAAACCATCTCTGTGATAGAGAACAGCAACGCATTGGATGAATCGTCCCGCCCCATTATTTTTCCGCGTATAACAAGTTTATTAACAGGAGTGGGGCCCACCTGTATCATATCACCTGTATCGAAATCACGGATATCCCCGAGTATGCGGATAATACCGTTACAGGTGTCAGGATGGCGTACAGTGGTAAAACTAATCTCAGCAGCAGTTAAATTCTCCAGATACTGCTGGTTTTTATATATAGGTACCACTACCTCTTTATCCATTTCAGCAATACTTAACGCCTGGTAGGTAGCACCTGTGGCTTTATAACCACCTTTCGGGCCGGGTACACCTTCAACAAGCCCCAATGCCTTTAGCGATTGCATCTGGTTCCTGACAGTGCCTGGGTTACGGTTGATGATCTCTGCTATGTTTTCCCCTTTAACAGCTGTTTTTTGCTTGCGATAAAGATTAATTAAAGCAGTTAAAATTTCCTTCTGAATAGGTGTAAGTTCCATATCAACATGCCCCTAATAAATAACTAATAATTATAAATACTAAATATACATGATATAAATACTAAATATACATGATATAAATACTAAATATACATGATATTTATTTTACTTAAATTCATGCATCGATATTCCATATTAATTTTTTTTTTCAACGTATAGGGAAGTATATACTTTCCTGCAGGCTTAGAAAATGCGGACGAAGTAAGCATTTTCCTGACAACTGATATGCCTGTCCGATATGTGTTTTAATTGTATGTTATTAACCATTAATGTTTCCGCACACACTGTTTAAAATTATATTTACGTAAACTGTATTAAAAACTATAAACTTATTATAAGCTGACCATCTGTTTGATATTCCAGGAACATTTCAGCCACTTCATATGACTCCACAATTTCGATCCCCTCTATTAAATCATAATTGCATATCCCCATCATTGAACATGCCAGATCACAACATTTGAACCTGACTCCCATATCTATGCATTCATTGACAGATTTATCATATGCCTGGGCTCCGTACTTGTCCTTCTTACCCAGCAGCACACCCATAGGCCCCCACAATACCACCATCACATCAAGCCCTTTTTTTCGATAGTATTTTGCGAACCTGACGGTCTCCTGGGGACTGGTGCTCTCATAGACCATATTTTTCAAGAGCAACAGGACACGATTGATCTCTGTCATTTCACCACCTCTTCATAGCAGATGTTCGGCTATGTTTTCCATAATAATATTCTCACAATAAATGCATCTCAATTGTACAGGGTCTTTTTTTACTTCGAACTTTGAAATAACAGGTTCCTTTGTGTTCGATATACAATTGGGATTGATACACTTCACCATACCTTCTACCATTTCCGGCAGTTCTACCTGGTATTTATCTGCCACTTCGAAATCCCTGATAATATTGATAGTGGCCCCGGGAGAAATTAAAGATATCTTGTCCAATTCTTTTTCTTCCAGTTCCCTGTTTTCGATCTTAACTATATCCTTCTGTCCAAGTTCCTTGCTTGGAACATTCATAGCCATGGTTACGACTTCACTATATGCACCTTTTATCCCCAGTATCTTAAGTACGTTCATGGCCTGTCCAGCCAATATGCGATCAATGACAGTACCGTCGCGAATGGGTCGCACCCTCAATTCTTTTTCAGCACTCATACCTCTACCCCCATTACAATGGTAAGCAAGGCCATCCTGATGGGTACGCCATAGAAAGACTGCTCAAAATAACGGGCATGGGAAGAAGTATCCACTGAACTATCAATCTCATACACCCTTGGGAGCGGATGCATTATTATCATACTATCCCTTACGTTTTCGAGATGTTCGATCGTGATCTTATAGGCACCTGCCATCTTTTTATATTCAGTAGGATCGGGAAAGCGTTCTTTCTGGATGCGGGTCATGTACAGCACATCAATGCTGTCCAGTATCTCCTCAAGGTTCTCTGTCTCACGGACCCGGGCACCCCTGGCCTTCAGGTCAGCCTTGATCTGGTCAGGCATCTTTAACTGTGGCGGTGAGACAAGAGTGATGTTTGCGCCATATAATGACAGGGCATAAGTCAGGGAATGGACAGTTCGACCATATTTCAGGTCCCCCACAATCGCAATATCCAAATTGTCAAGATGGCTCTCCTTCCTGATCGTATACAGGTCCAGTAGTGTTTGCGTAGGATGATGCCCGGCACCGTCGCCGCCGTTTATAATGGGAACGGATGAGAATTCGGCAGCCATTAGCGCCGAACCTTCACTGGGATGCCGCTGTACTATGGCATCGGAATAAGTACTAACCACCCTGATCATATCTGCAAGTGTTTCACCTTTTACAATACTGGTAGCTTCTTTGGAGCCAAGGTTCAAGACACCCCCTCCAAGCCTGAGCATTGCGGTCTCAAAGGACATCCTGGTCCTGGTACTTGGTTCGTAGAATAATAATGCAAGTATCTTACCAGCCAGAAGGTCAGACCTGCCGCCCCTTGCCAACGGTTCAAGTTTAGTGGCCCGGTCCAGGATATAATCCATCTCGTCTATGGTAAAATCCTTCATTGAGATTATATGGCGGCGCTCAAACCTCATCGGAAGTAATATGGCGATGTCTTGATTTAAACTTATTGAAATGAAGCATGACCTTTATCAGATTTTCATAAGGCATCTACGCCTATCCCCAGTATATGTCCTGCTCCATTAAACACATCTTCTGCAATGCAGGCACACCCTTTTGCAGCGCTCCATATCCCAAGGGACTTTACCTTGCAGCTAATATGGTCCTCGATTTTCTCTTTTATATATTGTATCTCACTGACCGAACCTGAAATGAAGACTTCGGGCCTATGCACACCCATTTCTTTCAAGGGAAGGGTCATTGATACGATCTCCATTGATGCGAATAATGCAAGAGTATCAATTGCAAGGACTGCTTTTTCGTTCCCGTTGTTGAAATCGTCCAAAAGCTCATCAATGCCAGAGTGTCCGGTCATCCTGGTCACACCCGCTCGCGTGAAGGCTTCATTGGCAGTATACAGACCGGCATCAACGTCCCTGATAGCCACAAGGTCCAGTGGTCCATGGTGTATTCCGGGTGCAAAGATGCAGGCATCGATAGCACCCAATAGCCGTCCATGTGCTGCTGCCAGCGTTACTGTGTTAGAACTGATATCAGAGACTATGAAATTATCATATCCCATTTTGTGGGCATGGTATGTAATACCCAGCTTTTCGGGACTGGCCCCGTGGGAGAATACATTGAACCTGGCATCTGGTGTGTTGTCCCTGTGTAGCCCTGGGATCACAACGGCAGGTATGCCTGAATCCTTTATGGTATCATAGACATGGGTTCCCCCGCCCACATGAAGCCCTGCACCGTCACGGCTTGTAATACCCCTGTCAAGCACCCGGTCTATAGGTGTGATGCGGTCTATACCATCACCCATGGAATATGTGACTGCTATCATCCGGATATCGTTCTTTGACACTTCCAGGCCCTGCAGGATACTGTGCAGCAGTTCATCGCCGGGCACTGCTGCGGCATCCTCCCTGAGGATGCTGAATACTTTGCCGTCTGATGATGCAAACCGCATGGATGTAGTACCGTGGTCAATCCCTACGAACATATTAATCTGGAATTTCTAATGCTTATTAAGTTAATTGATTTTAACATTTAATTGTAGAACAAATTTTCAACAAGGTCTTCTTTTGTTATTTTCAAATATGCTGCAATATTCTTTAAAATATTATTCAGCGTTCCCATCTTAATGTGACTATGGGGTGGAATTGTTATCGAATGCTCATGCCCCATACAATTGCTAATTAATCGAATGTGACTTCCTGTTTGGCGTGTGATTGTATAACCATATTTGCTCAAAACGATGCATAAGTTTTTATGCGAAACATCCCTCGGCATTCTGGGCATACGTCAAAATTTCCTCTCTGACAAAATGAAGCCTGATCACTCTGGGTATGTCTTGTTCGTTATCAAAATGACATCTTAATTTTCTTATCGGATAATTCAAGAGCAGCGTTCATCTTGGAGTTCGGTGTTGTCCACTTTTCGCCATCAATTCCAGCTGTTCTTTTTCCCTTATTCTGAGTTACACGCTTTACTGCCAACAATTTCACATAAAACGAATGAGTTAGCAGATATCTTATTCTTTTGACCAAATTCCATTTTCCTTGCTTAACTGCTTTTGCAATTCAGGTTTGCAGCCTGTTAACATGTTCTTTGTATCCCTTTCAAAAACTAGGGTAATAATATTTGTATAAATCATTGTTTATATTTATCTGCCACAGAGAGCGCAGAGGACACAGAGAAGAAATCCTCTGTGTTCTCTGTGGCTATTATTTTTGCCCTCAGATTTGAAGTGGATACCAGATAACGGTTAGTATGTATTTTAATTTTAATTATATGGTGAAAATTCAAGTATAATCTAATTTCAGCTCCAATATCGGCGTTCATTCGCGTTTATCTGCGGTTCGAAGCTCACACGAATCCACAAGGCTGGCTGCCACACTGCCGCCCTGACGGGCTGCGGTGGCAGAGTATAGTACAGAGAGGCTGGGCAGCGGGAGATTAAATGTAAAATGTCTTCACTTGTATGCCTTTTTTCTATGAAATACTGCAAAAACTTTTACGGTATGTACTTCGAGTTCTATTAAAATCCTGTAATGGCCAGTCCTAATACGGTAAATATTTCTTGTTCCAGCTAGTTTCTTAACGTCCATTCTGGCTGGAAAATCAGGAAGTTTCTTTATGGCCTCTTTTATTCTTTGAATGTCAGGAACAGGAAATTTTTTGATTTCTTTGATAGCGTTTTTTTCGATAAGAACATCATAGCTCATTATCAATTTCCTCAAGTGCGATAAATTCGTGTTCTTCTCGTCCTGCTCTTGTGATATAGTCCCTTATAAGCTCTATTTCTTTGTCATCAGGAAGCACTTCGCCCATCATGAGTAAACTTTCAACATGTTCAAGCCTTCTTAAAACTTCATCAAGTTTTACACTGTTATTTTCGATTGATGAACTCATACTATTGAATCACGATTCATATTAGATAAATTTTGTGAATGCCCGCCACCCCCACACCCACACCCCCATCCCCGGCCGCAGCTCCAGCGCAACAGGCCCGGTGGCGGGAGACCATAAAAAGGAATGGGGGGTAGTGAAGTGGTAAAGAAGGAGCGATGTGTATTTGGTTTTTCACTTGAGCAGTTTTTCCAGATTGTCTCTACTCAAACCGGTTTGATGAAGAATGTCAAGTAATGTTCCTTTTGCAAGTTCTTTGTGTAGAGGAACCACTGTTCTATAGGTTTTACCAAGAGTAATTCTCTGCATTGAAACATGACTCCCTCTTTGACGTACCTCGATAAAACCTGCTTTTTTCAGTGCTGACACAAGTTTTTTTCCAGATAGGACTGGTAGTTTAGGCATGTGCAATTTCCACTGTGGTCCAGTATGGTCTTGACGTCTCGCTTGGCAGGTTTTCTATGCCAAAACTTTCAATATAGAGTTCTATTGCTTCTTTGATATTTGCTTGTGCGTCTTCAAGGCTTTTACCTTGAGATGTTACTCCAAGTTCCGGACATCTTGCAACAAAGAATTTTTCTTCTTTTTGAATGGAAATCAGGAAGGTCCTCATATTAGCCTCCGGTTGGATTATATTTTATCTTAATATCATTTAACTTCATTGCTTTTTATTCCTTAATTGATATTGATATTCCAAAAGACATCTTTTCTTTATGCAGCTTTACCAGCACAACCCCTTATGCACTCCGGGCGCCGGGAGAGTGGATGGACGGATGGGGCTGGAATTCATTATATATGAGACACAGATTTACACAGATGAACACAGATAACGAGCATTGTGGATTTTAATCTTGATTATATGGTAAAAATTCAAATATAATCGAATTTTGGCTACAATATCTGCGTTCATTCGCGTTTATCTGCGGTTCAAACCTCGCACGAATCCACAAGGCTGGCTGCCACACTGCCGCCCTGACGGGCTGCGGTGGCAGTGAAAAGTGCAGAGAGACTGGGCGGCGGCAACAATTCGATATACACAGACGAGGCAACCGAAACTGTATCGAAAAAACAACTGGAAAATGATATAGTATCGTCAGGAGCCAGGGCTGAGAATACCCGCTACCCCCGCACCCCCATCCTCGGCCATCCCTTCAGTGCAACAGGTCCGGCGGCGGGTAAGCGAAAGAAAGAATGGGGTGTGGTGAAGTGCTGAATAATGAAAAACGGTATTCATGCCACGTCAAATCTTGTCTGGGGTACACCATGACTGCAAAAGGAATAGTTTATAATCAGAAAAAATCAATTCAAAATCTTGAAAGATAAATTCAATTTATCCCAACCTTCAATTGATTTATAAAGATTGGTCAAACAGAAATGTGAATGTTCGAAAGAAATTCTTAATATTCCATCCACTATTTCTGGGGTTATTTTTTTACCTCGATGATTTCCGAATATATTTAAGAAACCAAATGACAAAATTTGAACTAAATCATGTCCTGAGCAAACCTGCCAAGGGTCATATCCTGCCTTTATTAACATTATTATTTTTTGTTTTATTGCTTTTTCATCAAGTGTAGAATTATTTGAATTAATCTTTACTTCTTTAATCAAATTGTCAATATCCACTCTTAATGTCTTTGGATCTAAAAATTTGTCAAATGATAATCTCTTGAAATTCAGAGATAAATTGTCTTTTGAAGGGGAAGAAAGCCAACGTAAAAAACCAATAAGTATACCACTTTCCAACAACATATCTCGAATTGGTTTGCCAAGTTTCTTCATTTCATTGACAGATCCAAACTCATTCAAAACTTTATCAAATGCATCCGAAGAGATGATTATAGTTTCAAGATCATGTGTGTCAGTTAAAAGTAAATTTGAAGTTTTTGGATCAATACCATCAAGTCTCCAAAAGTCCGCATCAATAATTGTTAGAATCCCTTTAAATCCACTTTTTTCAAGAATCGATAAAGCCCCAATAGCATTATTTTTTCCATTAGCTGGGATTAACTTACATTTGGACTGACTGATAAAACGCTCATAAACACGGCTATCAGTAGTTCCTTCAACTATTAAAATTGCCCCAGGATGAAGAGTACGACTCATGCGAGCATCATTAGCAACATCAAAAGGAGTTAGATTCGGTCGCATTTTCTGGCCCTTTCAACTCTATGGTTAAATCCCATCTATTATGAATTATTTGTGGTGAATGGGTGGCAATGAGGACATCAAATCCTGTGAGATTAGTAATTTCCTGCAAATCTTTGAGAAATTGATGTTGCCAAACTACATGTAAAGATAATTCAGGTTCATCGATTAGAATGAGGGAATTTGGCTTAACCTTGAATAATAATTCATAAAATAAAACTAACTCGTGTTGTTCACCTGACGATAAACTTAAAGGTGAGATGTTTTTTCCATCAGAAGTTTCAAAGGTAAATCCTTCCTTTTTGCTAATCGACATTTGTTTATAAAGAAACCTGCTATTAATAATCTTTACAAGAAGATCTATCTTGTTAGTTAATTCTTCAAAAACGCTCAGTTTCGTTTTTGCATCTTCAATATAGACTTGTAGAACATTTCTATTGCTCTCATCAATATTTTGCAAATCTTTAAAATCAATTTCTTTTTCTCTATCTAAAAGTCCAGTTGCCATCAAGCGTGAACGTTTATCCTCAAGTTTATTTAATCTATTTTTCAATTCATCCATTGTGGGTTCTGATTCATGGCTCCCTGTTACTAATCTAGTAGGAAATGTTCTATCTAGCTTCTGTGATAAAGAACCATATTCTGCAAGTTTTTCTTGAATGGCAATTGCAATTTCTTCAGAATAATTGTTAACGGCCGGGACCATTGATGGCCGTCTATCATACTTACGTAGACGACGTGAATATGAAAAACTCAACAAGCGTTGAGTTTCAATAAAACGAATGTTGATTGAATTTATTAACTCTTTTAACCATTCGGGTTCAGTGGGCCTTTTAGGAAAACGAATCGGTAGTTCATCAGCAAAGCGATCTATAACCTCCTCTAATGATAATTTTTCTTGTGTAGGAAAATAAATCCAACTTTCGGGACCTATTTGTTCAAGCCCATGTATTTCATCCTCTATTATCCTTAAAGGAATTTCATCTTTTGAATATATTAGGGGTTTAACATCGTGTGATTTAAATTCAGTATCGTTTCTATATTCAAAAACCAAAGTTGTTGTATTATATCCTTTTTCTTTCCCATCCAAATCACGCTGGACTTTCTTTTTCAAAATAAGATTACTATTATCATCAAAATCTATTGATAACTCAGTAAATGGAATGCGGCGAAGTTCATGATAATTTGAAAAATAAATTGAGTTAAGAATTGTGAGCAAGACCGTTTTTCCAATTCCATTTGGACCGTGGATAATTGTAATATGATCTTCTAAGTTTAAGGGAATCTCGTGATGAAATAATCCAAACAGATCATTAACGGTTATTCTTTCTATTCTCATAAATAGTTCCTTTCAATCCAATTATCTTTCTTGTTTCTTTTCATACTGCTTAAATCTTTATAACTCATTTGAGGCTCTGGCATTCCAGAGTATATTCATTATTTTTTGATTTATAAGAAAGTTAAGGTATGTATTTATAAAAAATTTGTGTATAAACATTTTAATCGAAATTATAAGCAAAATCTAACTATATTGGTTATTTAAGCAGATATTATTGCTATAAATAAAAAAACAACACTAATTGGGATATATTCGTAGCGTATTCATTAGCACCTATCTTAAATACATTTCGATACATTTGAATTAATTCTTTTGAGTATGGGCATATATTGTATCAAAAATTGCCTGAAATCCCCTCAATCCGAACCATTAGAAGGAAATTTAAGAAAAACTGAACCGTCCTATGTGTTTATTGGCATTTTAAAGCTGTTTCATCCATTTTGCCGGAGGCTCATTTCATTTAAAAAAATTACGTTTAATTATACAAATCCGACCTACAAAAACATCACAGCAATAATCATCACCAGGCGGCCGTCATTAATATGATGACACACAACACCAGGCAATTAACTTCTCAGGTTTTCACTCGGGAAAGGAAATTCCATAAGAAAAGACTCCGAAGAAGCAGTGAAGTACTTCCGCAGTGGACATAACCACAATTATCGCAAGAAAACCAACTTATTTAATATCTAAGGAAATTATTCATAACCCTACAAAAAATCTACAAAACACCCCATATCTCTAAACCATGACCAAAACACCACAATCACCCCTAAATAAAACCCCCCGCACCCCCCCAATAGTACTGGGTTTCGGAGCACTGAACCTTGACAGGATATACTACGTAGACAGGATTGTCAGGCCCGATGAAGAAGGTTTTATCAGTTCCACAGAAAACCACCCAGGCGGGTCAGCAGCCAACACCATTGTAGGCCTGTTCAGGCTGGGCATCAAAACCGGCTACATAGGAAAAGTAGCTGGAGATGAAAGCGGCAGGATACTACTTGACGACCTGTCATCAGAAGGCGTGGATACAACAAGTGTCAGTATTACCAATAACCAGAATGACAGGAGCGGTGAATGCCTCATCATGGTAGACGGCAGGGGAGATAGGGGTATTCTTGTAGACCCGGGTGTGAATGACACCATATCCACAGCAGATGTGGATATGGACCAGATCAACAGTGCAGCCCTCATCCACATGACCTCCTTTGTATGCAGGAATTCCGACACGTCTTTCCAGACCCAGAAGCATGTTGTAGCCCGTACAACCGCAGACATAAGCCTGGACCCAGGCACACTATATGCCGAGCTGGGCATGGAAGCATTAATGGAATTCATAAGCAGGGCCAGGGTGGTGCTGCCAAGCGACCATGAACTACAGCTCATGACCGGATGTGAGGATGTACATGAAGGTGCCAGTATGCTCATCGATGCCGGGGCACAATGGGTCGCTGTCAAGATGGGGGCAGATGGATGCTATGTTACGAACGGGTCCATACAAAAGCAAATACCTGCGCAAAAAGTAGTGGTGGTGGACACTACCGGTGCCGGTGATGCATTCAATGCCGGTTTTATCTATGGCATGCTGCAGGGTAAGACAATAGTCACCTGCGCCCTGATGGGTAACATTACTGCATCAATTAAAATAACAAAACGCGGTGCACGCAGCGGATTACCCCACAAGGACCAGCTGGATGCGGCTATAACAGGTCTTTAAGGTATATCCGGAATTTCCCCAGTTTTCCATCATAATTGCCAGCCGAGATACGTTTCACACCCTGTACCCCGGATGCTGCATACATAGCTGCTTTCATGGCATTTCCCACAGCTTTCTCATCAACACCGTTGATCACGATCTCAGGGATGGACTCGATGCCATCCGGCACTGCAAAATCCGGGATTTTTCCTTTCAGCGTGGGGCAGTAAGGATGGTTGGTACTGGGGCCCACCTCGGGATGTGCCTGCCCGGGATAGACTGGCTTGGAACCGGCAGAGCAGATATCAAAGGTCGATACCGCACCTTCCACGCCGTCCACAGCCTCCACTGCCCTGTCCCCGGCTTTTAGTGCTGTATCTACTGAATCGCAGAAGAACCATACATTTCCACCCATAACACCCCTTGCCATGCCGAGATGCCGCTCGATGATGAACTCCCCCATCATAAGCGGGAGCACGATGGCCTGCCTGCCGTAGTGTTCTTTTTCGACCTGGTAGCCGTCGGCACAGTATCCTACAGGTGCCATCATATCAATTGAAGTCCCGGATTCCAGGGCATTGAACACTGATGTGGTGGGCACAACAAGGATGCCCTGTCTGATTCGCCAGCCCAGTTCCGAGGCCAGTATCCGGTCCGAGTCCTTGATATCGTTCACCCATATCTGCACAACAGCCCCTATCCTGCCATCAGGAGTGTCGGCCGGGTCAAGCCAGGCCTCTATACCGCCCTCGGATTTCCCGAATACGGTGGACGGCAGGGCAGTGGAAAGGTAAGCAGCACGTTTGAGCCGTTTCTTGTCACTGGCAGTGATGATAAATCTGGTAAATACGCCGCCGAAGGCTTCGCAGTAGGTATCATCCACAATGATGTTATTTATATTCAAGTTCATACCTATCTTTTTAAGATTACTGCATTTCTTAGTTATTATATTTTCTCATTCTTTTTGCTGCCACTGTTTTTGTTGAATTTGAGCGATAGCAAAATCGAAATCGAAATCGGAATCGTTGATGTATGGTGCATGTTCATACATGTTGGTCTGTAAGAGGATAACCGGGCCATAGTTCATTGAAGGTCTTATTGTGCAGTCCCAAAAGGTTTAACATATTTTCATAAAATACTATTCTACAATGAAAAATGTTGGATTACTATTAGAAAGACAACATATACACTTGGGTTTATTAGCGGTTCTCCTGGCAGGAATATCTATTATTATTAAGACCGGCAAATTCTTGGATGGGCAAATTCTTGGTATCGATACGGTAACATGGTTCGTGCTTGCCATCGCCATTGCCGTATTGCACCAGGTCTATGTCTTATTCTGCTGGCGGGTACAACTGCATTATTCACTGATCACCAGGTTATTTGGCTGGAACGGATTTACCTATTATTCAACTGGTTTTTTCATACTTGCAATATTAAGGATAATTTTCGTAATACTACTGGCAGTTTCCAGCAGGAACACCCTGCCTGTGGACCAGTTCATATTGAACATCATGGTACTGGCAGTCACACTGCCGGCCGTGTATCTATTTTATTCTATTGGCAGGTTTTTTCCTTACAATCGTGCTGTGGGGATAGACCACTTTGATAAGTCCTATAGAAATAAACCATTGGTAAAGAAAGGGATCTTCAAGTATTTCAAAAATCCAATGTATATTTTCGGGATTGCAATACTGTTGATACCCGGACTGTTGTATTCATCCGTTGCAGCGCTGCTGGTAGCTATATTTAGCCAGATCTACATCTGGGTCCATTATTATACGACCGAGAGACCGGACATGAAAAGAATTTACGGTACCGGTTAAGACATATTTCCATTACTTGAAATCCCATGTCCGGTCGGGACAGGCTAATCCTCCTCTAATTTTTTATTTTCCTTGTTTAGCCACCATCAACCCACACAATACGTAACCATCTTGCGGTCCTGCTTCAAATCCTCCGGGTCGTCCTCCACATCCACATGTGGCACCCCGTACTCATCGTTCATCTCTGCCACAATAGTCTCAAAATCCGACCCCGCCATCAACTCCCTTAACAGCACCACTACAGGCCCGATAATAATATAATTGCAGAACCACTGATGAAGTATCAGGTCCACCCCTTCATACCCCACATACTCCCGGAACACGTCCCTATAATACATCTCACTCTTGCAGCAATCAAGGTAATACAACTGGTATGGTTTCCTGTCCGGATGACTGAATCCTTCCTTCATGGCATCGGTAAAACAGCTCACATCATCGCTCAGGCTTAAGTGTTTCCCGTATCCTGCATGGCTTTTCAAATACACCAGATCCTCATACGCCAATGACTCACTCCAGAGTTCCTGCAGGCCCCCTGAATAACTCCTGCCATGAACCAGCCTTATCCGTGCCCTGATACTGTTACCATTGTGGGTGAACACAGTTTCAAAGATATCCAACCCGACCTTGTGCCCGGTAAGCTCAAAACCGGTTTTCTTAAGTTTGAGCCTGGCCCCCTGGAAGACACTGTAATCATAAAAAGCACCGAAAGGGTCAGGTCCTATCAGGAGGGTGGCGTTGAATTTGCCGTCACCAAACATCATATCATATCTGGGGGCAGTACGGGCAGTTTTTTTCATTTCGTGGCATTTTGTCTATTTTTTACAAATATAACATTAACGTTCAATGAAAAACTGGAGTGTTATCCTGATAAAAACCCTCCTGACTTCAGGATAATATTATAATTAAGAAGGTATTGATTGTTTAAGAAATGGAGAATTTTAGATGGATATACAGGTCATTGATTTTGAAAAGGAAGTAAGCAAACTGGAATCGCCCCGACGCCCCCATGACATGGTGTTCATTGACGACTCGCTGCTTCGCGCCGTGCTGTGTGAGGGTAAAGGCAAATGGTACGTCCACGATTACGACGAGTTCTTCCTTCACCAGAAGGGCAGCGTGGTCATTGAATCAGACAATTCTACCATTGAGCTGAAATCCGGCACTGGTATACTGGTGCCTGCCGGAGTGCGGCACAGGACCAACTCAGAAAAACCGGCCGTGTTCCTTGTATTCAGGCACAAGCAGACTGCCTGCATGCTGGCGTAGGGCAGGATGGAGGGGCATGGGCTACCTAAAAAAACTTGAAGACATTAATCTTCCCATAGTCCTGCTCCTGGCCCAGCTGGTTACATATCCTTTTGCCATAGGCATCAGGAACCATGAGGACCCGGTTGGCAACGTTATCAGTGCCCTGCTCATCATAATTCCTGTATTTGCCATGCTGGGCCTTATCCTGAGGCTATTCTTTAAAAGGATACATACGGGAAAAAATATGGTGATTTTTCTTGACCACAGGGGAGTAAAGCTCAAAGAGATTCCAGGCCTTATCGGCATCATGATACCTATGTCATTAGTAATGTTCATCGTGCTGCTTTACGGCATTATACTCTTCATCTATTTCTTCTTCATTACCATACCTATGTACCTCATTTTCAGGTTCGGCAAGAAAAAGGGTATGAGGAGTCTGCTGAAATGGCTATTCAGACTGGAGGCAAAGGTATGCATCAGGCTTAAGCGGTACGAACGGCTGGGATATGTGCTGCCGTTTGTTTTCGGCATCTTGTTCTCGCTGGTACTGACACAAGGGTATGTGGCACATGGAGTGCTGTACTTGCTGATACTGATGCAGTTCTCCTTTGTAGTGGCACTGTATAATCTAATCGGGCAGCAGGAAGTGATTGCCTCATAAAGGGAATCATGATCAACCATGCTGCAATAATTTTATTATATTCCCGACCCTATACATCCACCCTATGACTACTGATAATCTCACTATCACAGAAAAGATTTTTTCAAAAGCTTCAGGCAGGCCAGTCAGGGCTGGCGAGTTCGTTATGGCAGACATTGACTGCGCCATGACCCATGACATCACCGGACCCCTGGCTGTGCAGGGTTTTGAGGAGATTATGAAGGACAAAGCCGAGCCAAAGGTCTGGGACCCGGACAAGATCGTGATCCTGTTCGACCACCAGGTACCTGCCGATTCGCTGAATGCGGCAGAGAACCACATAATGCTGAGAAAATTCGCAGCCGGGCAGGGCATTACAAACTATGACGTATTTGAGGGAGTGTGCCACCAGGTAGTACCGGAAAAGGGCTGGGCCAAACCCGGCGACCTTGTGGTGGGCAGTGACAGCCATACTTGCGCCTACGGCTCGCTGGGAGCATTTTCCACAGGCATAGGAAGTACGGATATGGCTGCGGTTTTCGCTACAGGCAAGCTGTGGTTCAAGGTGCCGCAGACCATCAGGTTCGAGGTGAACGGACGCCTGCCTGATAAAGTCTACAGCAAGGATATTATCCTGCACCTGATCGGGGATGTGGGTGCCGACGGTGCTATGTATATGGCGGCAGAGTACGGTGGAGAGGCAATAAGGCGCCTGGATATCAGCCAGCGCATGACCATCAGCAACATGGCCATTGAGATGGGCGGCAAGGCTGGCATCATTGAGCCTGACGCCACTACTGAAGCTTACCTGAATGAACGAATACCGGATTTCACACTTGACTCCAACTGGAAGAGCGATGAGGGGTGCGAGTATGCCGATTTTTGTGAATATGACATATCAGACCTGTCCCCACAGGTGGCATGTCCACATAATGTTGATAACGTAAAATCAGTTGAGGAAGTGGAAGGCACCCATATCGACCAGGTACTTGTGGGTTCCTGTACCAATGGCAGGTTCGAGGATATCAAGATAGTAGCAGACATCATGGGTGATGAGCCTGTGGCAAAAGGCTTACGGCTGCTGGTCATCCCGGCGTCGCGTACTGAGTATATGAAGGTGCTGCGCGCCGGATTTGTGGAGCAGTTCATGGAGGCTGGCGCAATTGTGGAGAGTCCCTGCTGCGGACCCTGTATGGGCGGCAGTTTCGGGCTGCTGGGTGACGGCGAGGTAGGGCTTGCCACATCTAACCGCAATTTCCAGGGCAGACAGGGCAGTGCCAAAGCTTTTGTGTACCTGTCATCACCTGCTACTGCAGCGGCATCTGCGCTTACAGGCGAGATAACTGACCCGAGAAAGGTTTAACCGGGTGCTGCTGAAGTCCATATTAGACTGTCTGTTGAGGTTGAATGCCTGATAGTAAGTGACTTGATCAACTTCTTACTAAAAGATTCCTTGTGGTAGTCGAGTATCTCACGCAGGTCCAATGCTATCATGTGCCTGATGCTGATGATGGGTCCTATAGATATCTCTTGTATAAAATTAATAGTAGAACCGGCATACATGGCCACCCAGATTAAACCGCTGGCATATTCATACCTTTTTCCATATGTCGCTTAAAGGAGTCCTGCTCGTATGTGTCATCGATATGGCCGTTAATTATCATGTAGATGTTATCGAATACCTTTTTTTGGTACGCATCTCTTGAGCGGACCTTAGAACCGCTCCTAATCTTTTTTATTTTCTTTGAGGTCATGTCCGTCAGTCTGCAGATGGTACTTAAGTCAATCTCATACGCATCCGCATATACTAAATTAGGGCCTTTTTTGGCGGTCTGGATTAATCCTGCTTTTGTCAGTACCGGGATTGTAAGCGGTATAAAGACCTGGCTGAAATTAGGGCGGGAAAACCTTGTCATGCCGATATCCCTGGATAATCCGTATACATAATCGTATAACTCCCTCACTTTTAATCCTGGCTTGTTCTCCATGGCGATCAGCGTGGATGCCATGATGATATCCTCATCTTCCAATTCAGATCAACTCCCTTATTTTGAATTAGGATGCCATAAGATTTATATCAATACGGAACTTTATTTCGTACTAATAATTCCTATTAACGTTTTTTACTATAAAGAAATTTTAAGAAACAATCCGACCTGCCAATTATATGTTGGCTTTTAATATAGTCTGTTTATCTCCATTTGTAAAAGTAGCGTAAATCCCAACAAAATTCAGCCAACAGGATGAACAGGCACCTTCCAGTTTAACAGTCCTGTAGATTATATCATCAGGCTTACCATCTTCCAATCCCAGGGTCTGGGATTCAAAATGATGACCTAGCGCGTTATTACCACTAATTGTAAGCAAGTCTAACTTATCGGCATCAAGTCCGCCTGTGAAAGTGACATAGATTATGGAATCTACTTTAATTATATTGAATGTTAAATTCTCATAGGACAGCAGTCGTTCAGATGTATCTTCCAGCATCTGTGGATTATGGACCTTCATTCTTACATGATCATTCTTTTCATCAAACCATGAAATGATACTGCTATTTTCTTCATAGATCGAGACTCTATACAACGCTTTTGGAGAAGTGCCCGCTTCAAGAACCATATCAAAATCCTTGAATGAATTTTCCATTTCATCACCTTCAAAATAAGAAATGTTAATACTTGCATTTGGATTAACTTTTAAAAATTGTTGGACTTCAGGCAATTCCTTGAAAGCTGAAGTGATATTGGACAATCTAATGCTATCGGGTTTATTGTGATCAGTGGGTGCTGTAGAATCTATACATCCAAGAAACAATATGCCCGCCAGCATTATGATTAACGATAAGATGAATGTATTTGCCCGGCAGCTAGTCATTTTTGCCTGTTCCTATACTTAGAGAAGCACACTTGTGAATCTCCTTCAACTGAATATTCTACCTTATCTTCGTCCATGCGAGTCCCTTCGAATGAACAAGATACTCTGTGTTCCGATGGCACTTGAACTGCATAGGTAAAACTCGATTCTCCCATTAATACAAAGGTTATATTTTTGCCGGAAATATGACCTGCTCAGGATGAAAGGATGAATAATTTAAAAAAGAAAAAGGAAAAAATTGGAATTTAGGTGCGGCGTTTCAGTCCGACAATTCCAATCATTCCAAGTATTCCGATAAGAGCCATCAATCCTGCTGGCGTCAGAGCTGGAACATCCGGAGGACTACAGCGATAGTGGGCCGGATCCTCATCGGTAACCGTTATTCCTGATACCACCCCATCACCTTTAACTTCGCCCATGTTTGCATACGGAACACAAGGATCAGGTACTGTTCCAGTGGCAGTACAGGTCATTGTCTCTCCTACATCAAGAGTGTCTTTTGGACAGGTGACAACAACACCCTGATCATCGGTAACAACAACATTCTCCAGTGGCTCGTCTCCAGTGTTTGTGACCACATATTCCCAGCTAACGGCACTTCCATTATCCATTACTGGACCTGTTGCTGGAGTATTGGCGTCATACCAGACACCGTCATTGCCCTCTACGTATTTCACGATGTCAATATCTGGATTCGGGATACAGACGAAAACGGTAGCATAATCTTCGCCAATTCCATCAGCGGATGATCCCGCATTTGCTTCCACCGCAATAACTTGTCCTGGACTTAAGTCGTACATTGTACTAAAGTCTGAGATCGAAATTTCATAAACAGATTTTGGTATTGCATCTGGATCCGCTGGATTGTATTGGTCAGTTGTAAACTTGACATCAACATCTCCATATACCATGCCTCGATCTGTCATAAAAACATTCCAGTTATTTTCTGCCGCAACGATGAGTGACGCATCACCAGTAGAGACTTGGATTATTCTGCAATTCCAGACTTCAGTTGACCCAAGACCAGATCCTGCTGGACCTGCTGTTCCGTTTACGTCAGCAGGAGGACTAGAACCGGTATCATCATTTCCGTCAACGTCTCCGGGCCTCCCGTAAACTTCAACCAAACCGAACAGCGTGTCAGTTCCTTTGTCATAGTGTGCATATATTTTGCCAATATCAGATCCGCTTGATTCTCCTTCAGTGGCCATTGATACATCAAAGGTGATGTCAGAATCGTTTTTAGGATCTATATCATACCATATATCCGTTACAAATCCAGGTAGAGAATGACTATATGCTCCCTGTCTAATTACAGCTCTATCGCCAAACGGTCCATTCGGGTCGTATGTTGTGCCATGATCTTGACAAAATGCCCAGTTTTCGTTCCATTCATTTGGTGACTTAACTCCGTCAACGGTTATTGCCATTGCGGCTGGAATTAATGCTACCATAATCAATACTGTACTTACTAAAATCGATTTTCTCATTTACTTGTACCCTCCTAATACTCCTAATTTAAATTTCAGGATATCCACAAATTTCTCTTGAATGCTTATAGGAATATAAGAAACATTAATTAGAAACAAATATCTGAAAATAAGTCCCTTTTCTGGGCACTGTCCCATTTTCCAGTGATTTTTGAGACGCAGATACACTCACCTCCTACCGAGTTGAGTGCCTGCTACACCGCAAGGGCATGCAGGTCACGCTGATTTTGGGGTAGTGTCCTAGATTAGACCGCATAACCTATATCCTATAATATCCATTATTATTTTAGTGATATTACATGGCTAGACCTCGAAGTAAAATCGATATTACATGTCAGAATCCAGAATGCAAATATTTTTTTGTAGAATCCGGGAAAGATATACTAAAGCGCGGAAAAAAATAGAGCAGGGCATCAACAATATTATTGTAATCACTGCTGTCGTTGGTTTGTTGAAACCGCGAATACACCGCTGTATCATAAACATCTTTCGAAATCTGAGATAATCAACATCTGCAAACACCTTGTTGAGAAAAATGGTATCAGATCAATTGAAAGAATAACAGGCCACCACAGGGATACAATAGGAAATTTAATAGAAGATCTTGCCTTGCATGCTGAGTTAGTAAATTCTATACTTCTTCATGATGTAAAACTTGGACAATTTGAAGTTGATGAAATGTGGACATTCGTAAAAAAAAACAAAAAAAAGTTGAGCCAGGAAGCCCTAATTCAGATATCGAAGGTGATACCTGGATATTCACTTTCATGACGAGAGGGTCGTATCTCATTGTTGCTTATGAGATTGGGAAACGGACAAAAAAAACATGCGATAAATTATTTGAAAAAGTTTTTGATCGAGTACAATTACCTTTTCCAGATATGAAAATTGAGATATTTTCTGATGGACATGATGACTATACAAATACTATTCCTGAATATTATGCAGAGACATGTGTTGATTATGGGCAAGTTATAAAAATAAGGGAAGGGGGGAAAATTGTTGATAAAATCAAAAAAGTCATTTATGGAACTCCCAACATAAATGAAATCGAGACTACAGATATCGAAAATATGAATGGTATTTGTCGTGAAAGGCAGGGCAGATTAGTTAGAGATACAAAATGCTTTTCGAAAAAGAAGCCAAAACTCATAAATTCTTTCGAAATATTTCATTTTTATTGGAATTTTATGGATAAGTTGACAAAAACTGATACCCCTGCAATGTTGGAAGGTTTGGCGAACCATCAATGGAATTGGGACCAATTTTTCTATTTTAATTATGCGGTCTAAATTAGGACACTACCGATTTTTGTGGCATCTGCCTTCATCCGCATTTTCTTCGTGTCATAGCGTCCAGGCGTCATTGCGTTCTCGTTCATAGCACCCTCCCACTAAACTTTTGCGCATCATGCACGTACAACTCACCAAAAAGGAGGGGGAAAAGGTTTCGATTTTGCAATTTGTTACTGACAATTTCTTGACTGATCTCATTTTCTGAGTTAACGCCAAGGCGCAAAGAGTCTTATTGTTCATCTGCCGTTCTTATATTTATTGAAATCCCTGGATTTTGGTATTATGCCCCTTTTCTGCCTCTAATTATGTAATTGGTGTCGAATGAGTTTGTTAAACTGATATGAATGCATTACCTTTATGGTATTCCCCACTCAGTATTTTTTCAATCAATTGAATAGACTTATCACTGATCTTCGTTCTTTTCCCCTTGTCTCTTCCATCACAATCATCATTCAGATAATCATAAATACTTCTACATAATCCATTTTTTTTATCTTCTGGATCGTAATCTTCCAAGAAAACAATACATCCTCCGTACCCAAGTTCTTTACAAATAAGATCCAGTGCATATCCCACTCCATAAGAACAGGCAACGCCTGGAATGAAATATTTGTATCCTTCTTCTCTTTTCTTTTTCAGCCAGGGAAATAGATTTGAATCACTATCGATTATAAAAATTCGGTCTTTAGTAAATCCATGTCTTTTGAGTACATCAACCATTTTACCCACCGAGCATGGAGCATCGCATCTGCCTCCTGAAAGTCTTATACATTTTTGATGCTTCCTTCCACGTACAGGGTTGGAGAGAGGGCATTTAACATCTCCCATCGGCCTAGCACAATAAGGTAAAAAAGCAATAGTCCGGTCAAGTTCTGTAGTTACTACTTTATTCAGATCAAGTGAAGGTGGATAAAGAGCAACCTGACTCTTTATTAGAACTTTATCTTGTTTGTTGAATCCAACTCGTCTTTCGACTAGTGCCTTGTTTAATGAATACGGTATAATCGCATGTAATAATTCTCTAAGTTGCATAATTCGACTTCCAATTTTTGAATGTGTTTTGTTTTAGATATATGTATAAAAATAATAAACATATGGCCATCATTATAAATATTATGACTACAATTTGTTTAATTATGTACAAGAATCTACAATCTTTATAATTTGATGTTCATAATAAATATTCATTGGTTATCGGTTAAGCCCACCATTCATTCCTAAAACGATATCGGTTGATATGCGGATCAGGTGCCTGACTCGAATTAAACAACAATGATAGTCTCAAGCGATATTTCCATCCCATAATAATTAAGTATCAGTCTTAACTGATTGCTTGCGTTCTCTGAGAAAATCGTACTCCATCGTAGTTGTGACCACACCTTCAACTTTTCAGGATTTTTTTTGATTTAATGAATAAGGCATAAATATATACAATCATTATTTTAGTAGCTTTTTTTCGCCCCCTTTATAGTTTGTGCATTCTGGAATAATTATTTTTAAAGGCATTTGATTAACTTTTTTTATTAATTGTATGTAACAACCTCGCATTATCTGAACAAATAAGTATTCCTTAACTTAAGCTTTTTGCTGGTTCTATGAATGTCGTACCTTTTTTTAGTTGTTATATACAGATCTTCATTTTGTCTATCAATTCTTTCTTCTCAGGCAGTCACAAAACTAAACGCGTGTGTACAAATCAAATGATGTCCATCCCATTTGGGACAATAATATTAAATTACAATTAGGCCATATAACCCCCTCTTCACAACACCTGCGAGCGTGCTTTGTAAAAAGCACTTTGAATTCAAAAGAGGAGGCAACACTGGTGAAAACGATTAGAAACACATCTGAAAGATTAAATGCCAAGACGCTTGATCAAATGTTCATCAATATGGTCGAACAAGGATATGACTGTCCACCATTCGTATCCAATGCCATATTGTAGACAGCGAAATCCGTATTCAGGACAGATCAAGGTAATCCAGACATTCTGAATGTGGGACAAAAATTAAGATTTTGGGAATTTCCAGCTCAGAACCTTCTGGAAAGCCCTTGTCGGATTGTCAAATGAAAACAGCGGTGGTAACGCTTGATGCCGGAAAAGAATATGAAATCCACGATATCCTGTTGTATGCATGGACGAATCCCCAAAGCAGCTGATTGCAGAGACAAGAACTCCGATTCCGGGTTCGCCCGGGCATCCGACCATGCATGATTATGAATACAGGCGTTGTAGTATGTGCAATATTTTTATCGCCTGTGAACCATTGGCAGGAAAGCGCATGGTGAAGGTCACATAAAGAAAAACAAAGCAGGATTGGGCTTATTTTCTGGAAGAGATTGAGGATCAATACGAAACAGCAGAAAAAATAACGTTGGTGATGGACAATCTGAACACACACGTTCCAGGATCGCTCTATGAAACGTTTCAGCCGTATAAGGTAAAGGCAATATTGGACAGATTCGAGTTTGTGTATACTCCAAAGTATGGGAGTTGGTTGAATATGGCTGAGATTGAGTTGAACGTGCTCACAGGGCAGTGTTTAAAAAGAAGAATCGATGACATTGAGGTTGTCAGTAAAGAGGTGCTGGCATGGCAAAAATACAGAAACAATAAAAATGCGAAAGTTAATTGGCAATTTACAACTGAGGATGCACGGATTAAGTTATCTCGGCTTTATCCGACACTTGATGATTGACTTGACACTAGAGTAAATTAAAAAGCTGGATATAAATTAAGTATAATAACTCGGAATAATAATTCTAAATTTAGTTTCGTTTCCATATTTAGGGAAAACATCTTATATACTACTGAAAAGATAAACAAATCAAGGGGGTTAATAATTTGATGCTTTGGATGACTTTAAATATTCAATTATCAAGAATTGATAAATGATTGCATTCGCCATTTGTTGAGCATCAAAATGATGAAATAGGATTTTTTCAAAATTTAAAACAATATGAAAGGAATATAAATATATGAATGACAAAAAAATAAAGAAAGAAATAAAAATTAAAGAATTAAAAAAGAAAGAAATAACAAAATATATTACTATATATGCATTAATCATTACTGGTTTTATTTCTATATATCTTCTTTTTCAAGAAAATTTAGCATTCCTAAATAATCTAACAGCAGGTGCGCTTTCTCTATTAGTAAACATTTTTGGGATCAATAGTACTCATGATGGTACAGCAGTGGTGGCATCTGGCTTTTCTGTTAATATCATAGATGAATGCACAGGTATATATGAAATTATAGTGTATACTGCTTGCGTATTGGCCTACCCAACATCAACTAACAAAAAGCTGGTTGGCATAGCAATGGGCACACCACTTCTACTCACAATTAACATGGTTAGACTGTTATTTCTCGTATTTGTGGGGATGTGGTATGCAGATCTTTTTGATTTTTTTCACTATATTATTTGGCAGATTACATTGATAGTTTTTGTTGCACTTGTTTTGTTATTATGGATTTTTAAGGTGGTTAAGAAATGAGATTATTGCATTTTCTTGGAAGATTTATCTTTTTCATTACAATATTGATTATCATTTGGTATCCTTTCGCAAGCAAATATTTATTTTCGTCTACAAATGTATTAACCGTGGCGAGTTTTTTTATTTTTTATCTTCCATTAAATCTAATCCCTTTTTTCGCTTTAACCTTAGCTACTCCTATAGAAAAATCAAAGGTAATAAAAATAATTATAGTGGGTTCATTGATTATTGTTATATTTAATGTATTAATTATAGGATTTCAATTTAAATTTCCTGCAATTATTACTGAATTATTCTTCATTTATGCAATTGGGAGAATTAGTATACCGATAATCGTATGGTTAGGATTTGTATATGATGATATTATTGGTATAAGCCTACAAAAAAATTCGAATACAAGAATGACTAAAAAAATGTAGCCCGTCAAATATATTCATCTTATTTTTAGATTCATTTTGTTATGTTCATCTACATATAAGTATATGCAGATAGTGGCCTTGCACACTTTAAATCCTACATTTTTCGGATCTTTTAACCACTTTCCGCATATCTCACCTTAAATATAATATTTTTCGCAATACCTCCCAAGTAAATTAATAATTTTCCATAAACTCTCATTCAAATTAGCAATCTGTCCCTTTCCAGAAGAATCAATCTTAACTTCTGTAATCCCTCTAAACAGCATGAATACCCACTTTAGTGTTGATTTCTGGGTTGTTTTATTCAGTTGGCTTGGAATGTATTCATCAGCTTCCTTCAATCTTTTTCGGAGAATCCATTCCACTATAGAGTAAACGAACAGTGTCAACACCATTATCATTGATAATGCTTCGATTCGTTCTGGTTTTTTCAGATAGACTTCTTAAACTCTGAATATCTTATATTTCAAGAATCTAAAACCTCACTCAACATTATTTTCGTCTTTGTAATATTCAAGAACTGTTCTGCTCACTTTCCGCAGGTATCTACAAAAATTCAATAATTTCTTATGATAGCGTTTCTGTCAATTACATGCTTGTGAGAGACTGTCGGAATAATGATCAAACCGGGACATCTTGAATATTGTTCAAAAGCAAAACGCTATGATGAGGCGTGCTACATTTATTTCCTAAGTTTAAATGTCTCGAAATGTGGACTTTTCCAACAGTTTCCATGAAATATTAACTCTAATAACTCTAATGTCAAAAACATCGCAATTTAGTCCATAAACAACACACACTTATAAAATATAAATACAATTGGATTTTTAAAAACGCCATCAGTAATAATAATACGAATACTCATTTGACCTGCGGAAAGTGAGGTTCTGGATCAAGTGAAAGATTATTGGTTGCAAGTATAAACTTTCCTAGCTTCTCCTTTTCTTTCTGGATGAAAGTTTCATTAGGTATAATCTTTGGATTTACAACGTAGGAAGTTTTGAGTTCTTCGCCTTTCTTCGGTCTTCCCCTCTTCCCATTTACTCTACAAGAAACTGTAGAAATATCAAGAGACTCAAGAAGACATCGTGGGTGCTTTTTAATCCACCTCTGCACTGCCTTTTCAGCATCTTCTTCACAGGCGAATTCTTCTTTCTTCAACTCCTTGATCTCGATCCTATACTTTTTTAAAGCTTTTTTAAGGCGCTTTTCAAATGTCATCAATTTACATTCACGCCATAACCTCATGAAATAAATATTTAATATCGGACATTTTTCCATCATCAATTCTGTGTCGAGAAGTTATTTTGCCATTTTTATTGTTGCTGGAACACGGGTGATCCAGAACACCTAGTCACCCATTGCTTTGATATTATCTTCTGTGTAAAGAGCACTATCGGTGATGAAATGTAGACTTTCTGGAAACTGAAAATTATTAAAAACTACTCTTCTCTTATTTTCTAAATTTTCAAATTAATTAAAATTCTGAATATTAATTCTAAACATATATTCGCTATATTATATTGCTTCATAAAATAATAAAAACTCATCAAATATAAAAGAATATGGGGGAAAAATAAATGAAAACAATAAAAATTATAATATCAGTAATTATATTAATGTTAATACCGATATCTTCAGCAGAAAGTTTAGAACCTATTATTAATATAGATGGGGACGATTCTGACTGGAGCTGGGTAGAATCGGATGAAGTATTTAAGAATTTCAAATTTACAAGAATTGCCTCTGATGGTAATCTTTGGTATCAGGATGAAAATACACAGATAGTGTATACCATTAATTATGCAAGTGGATTTGACTTAACGGAAGGAAGTATCTTTTACGATTTACGAGATATTTCAGCTGGAAATGTTACATTGTACTTTAAGATCCTTACCAATGGTACCATAGGTGATGCTGATGGTAATGGTGATCCTAGGACAGGGACTAGAAGAATATATGAACCAAACGGTCCTCAAATTCTAGAAGCCAGTTCGACAGAAGACTTTGGTGAAGGAGAAAGTTATAGGATCTTATTAGATTATAACGGAGATAATTTTCTTGACGATTGGATTCAAATAGGAGGAGCAGGAGATCAGGTAAAATGGAGAGATGGGACTACTACAGGGCTTTTAGCGGCATGGAATGGAAATTTTCTTGAAGTAGGCGCTATAAATGTTGCCAACCATAATTCACTAGCAGCAGGACCGATTGCTTATGACATAAGATCTGCTGCTTCCTTGGATTTATGGTCAGAAGATGAATTACCTCCACCACCCACATGTTCACCCATAGCAGACTTTGAAGTTGTGTCCTCTTGTAATAAAACCACTCAATTTACCAGTACTTCAGACACTGTATGTGGTGTAAGTCTGTTCTTTTTCAATTGGGAATTAGATGACGGCACAAACATAACAGGAGTCAGTCCTATCGTAGATCATCAATTTGCCACTGGTGGCACACATAGTGCAACTTTGACTGTTGTGAACGTCCAAGGATTTTCGAATACTACAATAAAGCAATTCGAAGTGGGCGAAGGACCAGTAACTGCGGATGCTTATTCTGGAGTAGAGACAGAAATCACAATTGACCCAGGACAATGTGTTACTCTTGGCGGAAGTCCGACAGCGATCGGTGGAGATGGAAACTACGAATATAAATGGCTACCAGATACAGCAGAGGCAGGTTTGAATGCTACCGATGTATCTAATCCGTTAGCTTGTCCGACAGCCAACACAACATATCGAGTTGAAGTAAAAGACGGCAATAACTTCTTTGACAAGGAAACGTGCTATGATGCCGACGAGATCACAATATTTATACAGGCAAATCCGGCGATAGAATTAGAAAAATCATGTCCGCCCAGTGCCATAGTCAATGAGGTAATAACCTATGAATATACAGTGAATAATACAGGTAATGCCGACCTAATAAATCTGGTACTCACAGATGACAAAGCAGGAACACCTAGCTTGGTCAGCGGTGATACCAATGGTGACAATAAGTTAAATGTTGGAGAGACTTGGATTTATTCTGCAACCTATACTGTACCTGATGCTGATTCTGTTACCAATATCGCTACCGTAACAGCCGAAGATGCTGCCGGAACAGCAGTAGACGATACAGCTCAGTGCACAACGGAAATAAAATCACCAGGAATAGAAATAGTGAAATCATGTCCGCCCAGTGCCATTGTCAATGAGGTAATAACCTATGAATATTTAGTGAATAATACAGGTAGTACTAACTTGTCAGATCTGGTTCTCATAGATGACAAGGCAGGTATACCCAACTTTATCAGTGGTGATACCAACGGTGACAGTAAGTTGAATGTTGGAGAGACCTGGATTTATTCTGCAACCTATACTGTGCCCGATGTCGATTCCGTCACTAACATTGTTACCGTAACAGCCAAAGATGCTGTAGGAAACACGGTAACTGATACAGATCAGTGTACAACACAAATAAATACACTAGGTATAAAATTAGAAAAATCATGTCCGCCCAGTGCTGAAGTTAATGAATCAGTAACATATGAATATACTGTTACTAATACCGGTAGCACTGACTTGATAAATGTTGTGCTTATAGATGATAAGGTTACACCCCATTATGTTGGCGGTGATACCAATAACGATAACAAGTTAAATGTTGGGGAGGTATGGAGTTACACAGCAACCTATATCATCACTGAAAGTGTTACCAATCATGCCGAGGTAACAGCTCAAGATGCCAATGGAAATTCGGTTAGCGACACTGATGAATGCACCACGAAGAAAATTCCAGCTCTATCAACAATAGGGTTGATAATGCTTTCTTCCTTACTAGGCATAATAACGATTTTCAGCATAAAGAAAAAGGAATGATTAATCATTCTTTTTTTCTTTCTTTTCGGAGGTTTTAATAAATGATAATCATAATAAATTTACTGAAAAGATTACATCTTGCATATTACACCTTGATGATATTTATTGCTTTAATTTTAATTAATCCAGTTGTAGCTGATATTAATTTTGACAAAACTCAAGAAATTGAGACGGGCAGAGATTATATATTTCACCTAAAAAATCTGAAAACTGGAGATTTACTTGATATGGAATTTGAAGTAACCAGCGGGGAAGCTGTTGATATATTTCTTGTTAATGCAATTAATTATGATTGGTATCAAAATGGTGAAATTGTAGACATTGTCAGAGATGAAAATGCAGAAAAAGTTATTGCACAAAATGTCACGAAAAAAAAATTTAACCTGGCAATAGATAAAGACGATGATTATTATTTGATAGTAGAAAATAGCAACATGTATGGTTTGGCCAACCCCACAGGTCCAGTAAATATTCATACCATAATAACGGTCAGCACCCAAGATGATACAGGAGCATCAATTGAAACTTCAACATCGACCAGAACTGCAAAAATAACTGAAACTATTGATGCTGAATTATCTTCAACAGCTATATCAAATGCAACTGCTGGCCCAGATTCAAATTTAAAAACACATGGATTTGAATTTTTTACGACTGTTTTTATTCTATGTCTAATATATATTCTAAGAAGAAGATGAGCCTGTGGCAAATTAGAGTAATATTAGTGTTGACAAACAAAAAACACCCCTAATGGGGGCATAATCATAATTAAGATAATAGGCAAGCGATATAAATACTTTCTTCAAACAATCCAATGATTTTTTAGGCGTACACAGTCTAACTGTAGTAAGTCTCAAGAGTTTAGATGGACAAAAACAGTATATACAACTTTTCAACAAAATACCTGAAGAAAAATGGAACCCTAAAAAAATTCGTATTATTTCAATATTTTAGACAAAACTCACCGACTTTTCAATAAAAAGAAGATTTATTAGAAAATGCTAAAAAATAGTATGTGGCAATCATGAAATTATGTTCACAGAATCCTACCAAATCAAAAATAAGAAAAAAAATGGAAGCCATGTCATCCATGTTTTTCAATCTAAGCTTACTGATTTCATAGATGGTAACATATTATACCTAAAAAGAAAAATCAGGCTGCTTTATAAAACAAGACCTATGTCGGTAAATACTGGAAAATATTTGGGATGTGCATTACCTGAAAGTCAGATAATAGCCTTCCAAAAATATGATACTTTTCATGGATATTTGAATAACCTTTTTGTATTAAATCCCTCACTTGATGAATTCTTCATGAATATGCAGATGAATCATGGTTATAAACCTCAACATAATTGTGATTTCCTGAACTTCAATAATATTTTCAAGTTTGAAGTTGCAAGATGTAAGCTTGGATATACTCATTTTAATTCCTGGATTATGGAGTTCAACCAAAATAAGTCGCTGAGAATAGAATTGGAAATACAAAGCCGATATCATCTTACTATGCGTTCTTATCTTAGGAATTTGAATTTCATAGTTCAGGTTTGAATAAATATGCAGATCAATTAATACAAGAATGCAGAGCCCTGAATCTTATCGGAGATAAAATATGGATATGGGATAGAAGATTCTTTGAATGCAATTGCAATGGTATCAACCGTAAAGAAACTGGGAAGTTTTCTGACCATGATGCAGGGCATTACGTGAAAAGGACTGGAAAATATAGTGTACTTACAGGAACAGGTTATACTGATGCGTGCTTTGTTGATCGCTCATGGGGATTACCTGTTTATTGGGCTGCAAGAAGTGCCAATAAAAATGATAATACAATATTTCAAAATACGGTCAATGAGGGTATGAAATAAACACACATAAAGGCGAGTTTTATAATTAGAGATGCTGGACCTGATAGTGATGGATCTAATAAAGTTGTAATTGATCACAAAATAATACCCTTATAGCGGCACGGAGTAATAGTTGTGGCGATATAATAAAAACAGATGAAGGAAACTGTTTCAGAGGAGAATATATCCCAAAGAAATTCCATCCACTACTTGGCAAATTATACGATTTTAGGACTATTATTGAACGTAGAAATTCATACGAAGTGGTAGGTTATCTTCATTCTGAAATGCCAACTCCCATAATAAATTGAGCGAGATGCTTTGTTTGTATTTCAAATATTACTTCTTTACTTACTGCGTTAACTGCCTATAAAGTTGGGAGATTTATTGCAACAACCCTCTTAATCATGATGTAATATCAGTTGCAATTGATTTTGAGTGGATTTCTACAGAGCCCATAATTAACATATTCAATTTATGCCATATCTTCATTTTCTTGTGATTTATCTTCGTAATGAAACACATAATTCTCTTAGGGCTGATATTGGGCCTGATTTAAATGCATTTACTCGTGAAAGTCGGCTTTTACGGTCACTTCTAGAAAAATATCTTTGAAAGAGTATTTCAACAGAATTATGGCCATAAAACAGGCATTTTTAGCCAACGAATCAGAAATATTTATATAATATGATAGACCTACCAAAATGATAATATAATTATGGAGGTAGAAAATTTTGATGGCAAACGTCCTTTCTTCAGCTGCATGGTCTTGGTTATGTGTAATTGCACAATTTTTATTTAGTTGATTTTGAATTTTATGTTTCTCTTCAACATCGTGTGTGTAAATTCAATTTTCCAGCCATAATAGGGATTTCTGAAATGGCACTTTTATTGCAATATTAGATTATGTGTTTTTACCCATATATCCAAGTTGCAACTCTTTTTCGGTTACTTTGGAGGTTCGCATTGTTGATTGTACGGTATATGGGCACTTCTCAAAAACCAGTTATTTAGAGAGGGGATTTATTAAAATCAATAATTACATAGACACAGATTTACACGGATTTAAGGTTGTTTGGAATCGATATCAGACGATTCTGAAAATTATCATACGTGATCTTTGCATTAGGGAAAAACTCCTTTGCTCCACCTTTATAAGCAGGATACATATCCATTGAAAGGTATTTCACCTGTTCAGGATCAATCTTCTCTGAAATCTAGTCTCTCAATCCTTTGAATACCTCTCTCTTTTTTCCATCTTCGATATGAATCACTCTTGAATCTTTAAGATCATAGAATAAAGTGATATATTGGTGATCTTTTTTTACAGAAAGCTCATCAACACCAATTATATCGAGTTCTGATAGATCAACATTTTCACGTGCTTTATCGACATAATGAGCCAGGATTCTTCATATTGAATCTTCATGGATATTGCTAATATCTGCTACAGCAGAGACAGGCATCTCTTTACACAGAGCTACGATTAAAGTTTCAAAGAAGAGAGAAAAACCTGAATTTGATCTTGCCCAAGAAAGATTGATTATCTTTATACCATGTTCACTGCAATTTGTTCTTGGAACTCTTACATGAAGATGAGGTTCATAATGGGAGAAATCAAGATGTCTCCAGGCTCTTTTTTTTGGTACTTTCACATACCAAGGTGAGTTTACACCCAAAGCTACCTGAATCAATTCTTTGTCGTCCATGATGGAAGATAGAAGTTGATAAGAAAATAAAAGTCACCCACTCAATCCTGAGGAGATCCAATTTTATGGACATATAATTAAAATTCTTGAACACATGTATTTAATAGATGCTCATATGTATTAAAGATTATAATAGAATAATATTTTTGGAGGTGAAAAAAATGATTTGCTCTCTTTTGACATTTTGGCAATTTATTATTACTTATGCTGCATATTTAGGTTGGTAGCTAATTGCAAATATAGTTTTTTATTTTTTTTATACTTTTTTTTATTATTTCGAATAATACTTCATTATACCATTAAATCAGGGATGAAAATGAAAAAGACAATTCTAATCAAAATATTAATTATCAATATATTCTTGATCGGACAGGCGTTTGCTCAACAAAATATTGAACTAAAGAACACTAAATTGGACAATAAGACCATTAATAAAACACCAGTTATCATTGTGTTTAAAAATGGTAATATTGAAAATTCCCACCTAAAATTGACCCACTTTTCCCATTGAAAATTGACCCACCCCATATACTAAAATCCTCCTGTTTTATTACAGGAGGTTTTGGGTGATCTCAATGGAAGATTGGATAACAATAAGGAACCTAAAGAAGCGAAATCCCAAAATGGGAACAAGGGCAATTGCAAAGCAACTCGATTTATCGAGAAACACTGTGAAAAATGCGCTACGATCAGAAGATCCACCAGCATATAAAAGAAAGCCGTATATAAATCTGGAACTAAAACCATTTCAGGAATATATCATTGAGCAATACTTTGTTAAGAAACTGAAAGGAAGTCGAGTTCTTAATGATCTACGCTCAAAGGGCTGTAAAGTTTCAAGTTCGGCGTTTTATAGGTACATTCAACAGTATAAGACTGAATTTACAAGGGCCTATATGCGATATGAAACAAAGCCCGGAGAACAAGGACAATTCGATTGGTCGCCATACACCGTAATGATCGAAGGCAAACTGATCAAGATCCAGGTGTTCTGTTTAATTTTGGGGTGCAGTCGATATAGAACATACATGTATTCTCTATCCCAGACCCAGTCATCTGTGTTTGAAGCATTAGAAGAAGGTTTGAGCAGAATTGGAGGAGTTCCTGAAAGGATTCAGACTGATAATCATGCAACATTATACGATGCAAAGAAGAGGGAGTGGAATCCAAGATATATTAGATTTGCCAGCCATTATGGTTTCCAACCATCACGATCTGAGGTT
>SWBW01009941.1_pt1 | contig 48157 bp, 58 predicted proteins | sample 4693041 | NCBI WGS metagenome assembly SWBW01 (sample SAMN10267271, study PRJNA491770) | bioreactor metagenome | isolation source: DHS bioreactor inoculated with marine methane seep sediment | place: Japan: Omine Ridge, Nankai Trough | collected 2006-05-06 | reverse complement strand
AGGAAAAGGGGAGGGCGCTGTTTGAACAGGCATTTGAAAAATATAAGGAGGCGATACACCATAAGCCTGAGATGCACAGGGCATGGTCCAACTGGGGGAATGATCTGGCGAATCTCGCACAGCTGATCTATCCTGAGGAGAAAGAAAAGGGGAGGGTGCTGTTTGAACAGGCAGAAGAAAAGTTGAAAAAAGCACTCTCATTTTCTAACTCACCTCAATACCGCGGTCTTCACGGTCGTATCCTACTTGCCCTTGAAAAAATAGATGAGGGAATCGAAGAAAAGACACATGCAGCCCTGCTTTGCGCGCTCGGCAATGATACATCCATGGCAACATATGAACTATCAACTGCATGGTCCCACCTGGAAGATGCAACATCTGCCAGGCCAATAGTCCTAAAATGTGGTATTGCGCTGGCTGTGCATTTAAGACTGTTTAAGGCTGAACAATGGCCAGATGACCTTCTTTCCACTCTTGAAAAAAATATGTCCTTCCTTGACGGCAGGAGTAAACTACTATTGAACTGGGTGAAAGGTAATGGTATCGGTGAGGGGAAAACTGCACTGGCGGATAGAAACGATGCTCCCATCGATGTGTTGCTTGCATTTCTTTTTTCAACTATTGAGAAAATGGAACATGAGACATCTGAAATATAATATCAAACCAGCGTCAAATCCTCAAATCCCTCAAAGTGCTTCCGATTAAAAGTAAACAGCTTAAAGCCCCGGTTTATTGCAACCGCCGCATGTCTGGTATTGAGCAAACACAAAAAGACTACAATAGACACGAAAGACAAAACCCTTATTAACAATACGATACAATTGTCTATAATATGATACAATTGTATCAAAAAATTACACATTTGAAAGTACTGGAACTATTCATCAACAACCCCTATGAACAGTACTACCTCAGGGAAGCATCCAGGATACTGGAAATCAGTCCAATGACAGTTAAACGTGCCCTCGACCTTCTCTTAAATGAAAGGCTGCTGGTCAGGGAAGAATTCAAGAACCAGATACTTTTCAGGGCCAACATGGACAGCCCGGCCTTCTTGCACCTGAAAACCGCCTACAACCTTGCCTGGCTGGAAGAAAATAACCTTTTGGAGTATGTAAAGGAACGACTTCCCGGCCTTAGAACACTAGTCCTTTACGGCAGTTTTGCAAAAGGAGAGAATGACGAAAGCAGTGACATAGACCTTCTTGCAATAGCTCCTGTTAAAAAGCCGGATTTACACTTAACTGATTATCTGGGAAAAGAAACCTCGCTGGTAATATTTTCAACTTCAGAATGGAACGAACAGGCGAAAAATAACAAAGCTTTTTACATTGATGTCCTTACTGAAGGAATCGTCCTTTTCGGGACAAGACCGATGGTAGAATGAGTGTAAACAAATGTTTTGAAAAAAGGCTCCTGTGAAAGGGCCGTCCAGACAAATCGAGAAATTAGATTTTTTTAGTCGGATTTTATATATTTCACATAATCTTTCAAAGCATCAATTCCCCTGACAATCCTGGGTGCATTCTGCTTAACGAATTCGATCTCCTCAGATTTTGAATTTGGACGTTTTTGTTTATAATTTTCAAAAACTTCTTCGCCATCATAATCTACAAAGGCTATCCTGGCACCGAAATCATCTGGTTTTAACAGGCATGCATCACCAGTTACAACAGCTATGTGATGGGGGTGTGAGATCAATGACTCACTTAGAGCATTTGAAGTCTTGACACCTTTTCGTATAAGGTCAGCTGAGAGATCATTAAAATCTGCAAAAAAGTAGAAAGAGCCATGAGGTATTGTGGCGTTAATTCCATCGATCTTATTGAATTCTTCACTCATGAAGGTTCCCATAATACGGTGAATATCTCGTACAATTCTCATATATTCATCAATTTCTTTATTTGGCTTATAGGCGGTTATAGCCGCATATTGCGTAGGCGTGGAAACATTAGTATAGACCGTTGCGGCAATCTTGGTGAAGCCATCTACCAGTTTTTGCGAGCAATTCTCAGGTAAAATACAAAACCCTAACCGGTACCCTCCGGCAGACCTGTCCTTTGAAAGTCCATTTGTGAGCAGTGTTCCTTCCGGGTATACCGAACCCATACTTGTGAATTTATCAAAATCATAAGTGATCAATGCATATATCTCATCAGCCAGGACCAGTGTCCTGTGTTTTCGACACACGTCTGCGATCTTCTCAAGTTCTTCCCTGGAATATACTGTACCTGTGGGGTTGTGGGGATTATTGATCACCAGGATATGCTGGTCATCAGGAAGTCCTGATAAGAATTCATCCAGGTCATCAGCTTGGATCTTATAATCGAACTCGGACTTAAGATAAAAAGTATGAAAATGTTTATCAAGCAGTTTGATCTGTGGAGAATACCCGATCCACGAAGGAGAAGGGATTACCACACCGCCCTGTACCATATCGAAGATAATATGGATAAGTTCCTTTGTTCCAGGTCCTACGATGATTCTTGACGGGTCAACATCCAGGTTAAAATACCGTTTATTAAAACCGGCAATAGCCTCCCGAAGCTCAGGAATACCCTGCGCGGCAGAGTAATGTCCTTTGTCAGTATTCTCTGCCAGTGCTTTTTGAATTGGCAAAGGCACTTGAAATGGGGATTGCCCGAAGGCAAATCCATAATAATCAAAACCACACGCAATTGCTGAACATTTTTTCCTGTGTTCAGAGATCATGAGTCCGACCCGAAGGTTTTCAGGCATCGTGATTGCATCTACATGCGGCTCAAGTGCAATTTCTTTCATATTCTAACTCCCCTATACATGTTCTATTTCTGTATGATTTGAAATCTCGGAATTTGTCGTGCACAGGTCATTAATGTTCAATCCATGGACATCATTATTCCCGGTCAACCTCGCGAAATCCATTAATTCATCAGTAGACACATGCAAAAAATTCTCCAGTTTTTTAGCAGAGATATCCACCTTCAATCTGGCCCGTAATTCCGGGTCATGCGTAGTCACTCCAACAGGGCATTTTCCTGTATCACACAACCTGTACTGCTGGCACGCACAAGCCATCAGGGCGGCAGTTCCAATAGCAACAGCATCGGCCCCCATTGCCAGTGCCTTTGCAAAATCAGAGGATACCCGATGTCCTCCTGTGATGATAAGAGAGATATCGTTAATACCGTTATCATCCAGGAATTTCCTTGCTCGATATAGGGCAAATACTGTAGGGACCGATGTTGCTTGTTTAATATGCCTGGAAGCAGCTGCAGTAGCACCCGGCCTTCCATCAATTGTAATAAAATCAGGTTTAGCGAAGACTATAATTTCCAGGTCTGCTTCGATATGACCGGCAGCGATCTTGATCCCTATGGGCTTGCCCCCTGATTTTTTCCTTAGCCAGTCCACTTTCATTTTGAGATCGTCTTTATTTTTAATATCTTCAAAGTGAGAAGGACTGATAATGTCTGTACCTTCAGGATATCCCCTGATCATCGCAATTTCCTTTGTAACCTTTTCAGCAGGTAAATGTCCACCCATACCCGGTTTAACTGATTGCCCGATCTTGATCTCAATGGCATCTACTTTTTTAAGATTCTCGTCTGTGACGCTGTATTGGTTGGGTATGTATTCGAAGATATATTTATAGGCATTATCAAACGACTCCTGTAATATCCCGCCCTCCCCTGAACACATGGCAGTCCTGACAACAGCGCTTCCCTTTGCTAAAGCTATTTTAACCTCTTTTGATAATGCACCATAGGACATGTGGGTAATATAGATCGGTGTCTCGATCACCAGGGGATATTTGGCTTTTGGACCGATGATAGTTTTCGTATTGACCGGTTCATCGTGGTTTAGCGGAATCTTGGCCAGTTGTGCTCCTTTTATGAGAATATCATCGTATGAGATCACTTCCCTGGTAGTTCTCATGGGTTCTATAATGGATTCTCCTATGACAGATATCTTATGAATATCTGCCATATGTGCCTCCAGTTCATCAGATTCCCGTTCCCATTCCCCCAAGTATCCCCCCAGTTCCATTTTAATAGAGGATACAATGATCTTGCTCTTGGCTCCACAATGGGGACAGGTGATGATCTCCTCAATTTCTTCCTGTTTTACGTCCTCTTTTAACGGGATCTGGTGAGTTTTATCTGATTTGCAGATGGGACATTTCCAGTCATCAGGAAAATCCTCGGGTTTGGTACCAGGTTTCATGCTGGTGACAGAGTCGCCCCTGGTATCATCGTACTCAAAAACATTACAAACATTGCATCGGTATCTAGCCATATTAATCCCTCTTAATTAGCCCTTTTTGTGGAAGGTGCTATTTTTTCAGTGTCGACCATGACTTCAATTAAACTTGGTTTGTCTGAAACAAGTGCTTTTTTCAACACCTTATCCAGTTCACCGGGGTCTTCAACAGTATAGCCTTCTCCACCGCATGAAGTAGCAAACCCGGCAAAATCGGGATTAGGGAAACTGACCCCGAATTCAGGATAATGTTCCATTTTCTGTTCCTTTTTGATATTCTTCAGTTTGCCGTCATTAAATACAATTACTGTGATGGCCAGATCTTCCCTTACAGCAGTAGTAAAATCAGCCATTAACATTCCAAATCCACCATCACCTGTTACACAAACTACTTGTTTGTCAGGGAAATCAAGTTTTGCCGACATTGCAGCTGGCAGCCCGAACCCCATGCTGGCAATGTTAGCTGACATAAAAGTTCTCTGTCCCTGGCAAATGAATTTCTTGAAGAACCAGTAGGTATGATCCCCCACATCCACACAGATGATAGCATCATTACTGATGTTTCGTTTAAGTGCCTGTATCACAAAGCCTGGATTTATTGGTATTGATAGGTCGTGAGCATCCATTTCCAGCTCCTCAAGATGCTCTTGCTTGATCTTTGCGAGAATTTTTTCAAACTCGCTATTCTCTTCCTTTTCATGTATGAATGGGACGAGTTCTTTGAGCGTCAATGCGGCATCGCCCACCAGACCTACATCCACATTTGTAGTCTTTCCGACCCTGGTGGAATTCATATCTATCTGTATGATCTTTATTCCGGGTGGTATCAGGTTAGCCTGCCTGAATCCAGTTCCAATAAGAAGGAGCAGTTCACACTGCTGTATCGCATATGCCGCATGTTTGGACCCAATGGCACCCAGTACTCCCAGGCTGTACTTATGGGTCTCATCAATAACACCCTTTGATCTTGATGTGGTGGCTATGGGAGATTTCATTTTTTCGGCAAGCTCAATTAACAGATTACCTGCGTGTCTTGAACCCCAACCTGCAAGGATTGAGACTTTTTTCGTTTCATTGATCAACTTTGCGGCTTTTTCAATTTCTGTATCATCAGGCGCTACTTCATTATTGAATACTCGCATATCCTGGATATATATAGGTTCATCAAGCTTTTCTGTCAGAATATCTGTGGGGGTGCTCAATACTGATACACCAGGATTTTTGTAGGCATACTTGGCAGCCATTAACACCAGTTTAAGGGCCTGGTTAGATCTGGCAATGGTCTCAGTATACGATGCAAAAGAACAGAATAATTCCAGCTGCTCGATCTCCTGGAATGCCTCGCTTCCCAGATAGACCTCAGGGACCTGACCTGCCAGTGCCAGAACCGGACTTTTATCAAAAGCAGCATCCACCAGCCCGGTCATTAGATTGGTACAGCCAGGACCGGCAATTGAGATGCATACACCCAGTTTGTCTGTCATTTTTCCATGAGCACAGGCCATGAATGCTGCAGTTTCCTCGTGTCTTGTGAGAATGAATTTGATCTTGTTACTTTTCCTTATGGCTTCGATCAAGGGCAGATTGGAACTACCTGGGATCCCGTATATATATTCCACTCCAAGGGAGGCCAGTTGTTCAACGATCTTTTCAGCTACGTTACTCTTTACAGCTTCATCAGCTCTTGCAACACCTTCTGGAACAAAAGCAGATTTTGGGGCACCACATACAGGACAGCTGAAGGTCTCGGGCACTTCGCTGAATTTTTTACCCTGTGCTACTTCGTCATAGACCCAATTACATACAGTACATCTAAATTTTCCCATAATACCCCCTGAATGAAAAAAATGGATATGTTTCCATATCCAGATATTACTATTTTATTTACATTCCAGCTTGCTCTTTTTCAGAGCCTTCAGTGCAGAAATACATGTGTTTCAATCCCATCTTGTCTGTAACGGGACATCCACCGCAGATGCAACCATTTTCTTCGGTTATGCAGCTGCTTTTCCCGATTGTGGGAAAACAAAATCCGCCTTTTTCACCGCATTCCACCCAGGAAGGGCAGGTGCCGCAAATACACATTGACAACACCATTGTTTTCTTTTGTTCCATTTCTTCTGGACTCATTTGAACCTTCTCCGTAAGTTTAACCCCCTTTTATTGTTTACTATATGCCATTTTTTACTATATAAAATCTCACCAAAGACAAGATAATATAAAAAAACCTTGAACCTCGAATTGTTTTAATCAATTTCGTTAACTTCCTTACCAAGGAAATAACCTAATATTGTCCTGATGCCAACGATTGCACCGAGCAAAATAATTTCCTCTTGAGAAGGAGCTATAATAGTCTGTAAAATATCGCCGGCAATGAGAAAATCGAGACCAAAAACGATTTTATGAGTGAAATCTCTGCGGATGTCATGATACCCCATTACCGGCATTCTTCTGATCTCAAGATTTAATGTCTTAATTGTGGCTATGATCCCACCATAAAGTATCATTGCAGCGCCTATATACGCGAAAATCAAAGATGAAAGATCAATAAATTCTGTGAACATAATTTTCAATCATTTTTTTGGATCTCTTCAAGATCGTGTTGGTAAATTTTCACGATTTAAGCTGGTGAGGATAAAATTATCTTTGCGTTCTTAGCGCCCTTTGCGATGAATTAATAAAAACATCAATGAAGTTGACTACTTTTTTCATATGGCATTGCAAAGTACGCAAAGAGCGCGAAGAATCCAATAGTTTGGTTATGATACCCACTCAATGTTGAAGAGAGCCATTTTTTTTGAAGTTCAAGGTGCTTTTCCAGTTTCGCAAAAGTACATTCCTTTTAGCCCGTTTGTGATATATACTGGACATGCTGGACATTTGCAGCCTTTCTTCTCGATGGTCTGATCTGAATTTCCCCGTGCGCAGAATAAATAAGGCTGAGGCGGGAAAGGGAGACTGGGACAGGTTCCACAATAGTCCATGCAAATATTAAGATTCTCTTTTGTGTCTTCAACCGACAATTCAATCACCTTTTAGAAAAAGAAAAAGGGCCTTATCAGGCCAACATCTTCTTGAACATATTCCGGACCATCATTCTTTTCAGAATGAAATAATCCTGGGTCGCAGCCATACCAGCGCGCTTTTCCAGCATTTTCCTGTCGTCAGGCCATTTGGACATTATCTGCTTTAATGTACCCATCAGGACCATTCGCTTATCCTTGGGAAGTTTTGTCATGATATCAGTCCTAGTCTTGACTACTTTGAGCATGGCATCTTCAGGGAGTTCTCCGGCAGCATCTAACATTTCGCCTATTGCCTCAATTCTTTTATCATCAGGCATTTCTGAGAACTGCTCCATCCGGGCACCCAATATCTTCGCCCTTTCCTCCTCGGGTTTTGAAGCCAGCATCTCAAGCACTTCCATCATCTGGTTAAACCCTTCTGCCTTCTTTTTATGCTCCTTACATAGAGGACAATTCTCAAGATGTTCATTAATCGATGCTGTATCCTTATCTGCACATGCCTGACATTCTTCTGCTAATTTTTCCAGTTCTGCTTTTGTGGTCATGGTCTTATCCACTCCTCAAAGAACATTCTGGTTTCATTATTATATAGTTTTGGGCAGTTAATTTGTTTTTAGTTATCATATCTCTCAGAAATTTGTACAATATGCCCCTGTTTCAATAATATTCAACTTCAACAGGGGAATCCAGACGCATAATAACATCAAACTTACTAACATCTATACCAGCAATTATTGTAAAAAAATCTATAGAACATCCAAGTAGTGGGGATATTGACAACACCGCTTCTCAAGTTTATTTGGAATTGGACAATTAAAAGTCCCGCCAACGCAATACAATCATTTCTGCAAAGTTTTATATATCGAAAGAACATAAGAGGTTTTGATTAGAAGCTATTTTATAAGTGGCACTTGTGACGGTAATTGTTTTACTATTACTATTTCTGTGAATCTGCTTATTAGGACAGTTTATAATCGTAATTTAAGGAAGTGTAATATTTGTTCGGAAACGTTAAAGAAAGTGCTCCGGTAGAAGCTGGAGAAACATATGATGTATCGATTGAAGACCTCGCAAGAGAAGGCGACGGTATTGCAAGAATTGAAGGTTTCGTTATATTTGTACCTGAAACACAGGTCGGCGATGAGATCAGTATAAGGATCAATAAGGTAATGCGAAAATTCGCAATTGCAGAGAAAGTAGAATAAAATTAAACTGACTGATTCAAGCCAGTTTTAATTCCCTGGCATCGGGAACGATGCCCGGGAAAAAACCATTTCATTATTTTTTTTTATTATTGGTGTTAGTTATACTAGTAAACCGGTTCTTTTCATTGTTTCATTTTCACTTATTGGAATAAAGTAATATCTATTCAATGACTAATATAGGATCGTGACCGAAGAACTGGAAGTTATCCTTGTTAAGAAACTTGAATACAAGCGTGTTGATTGCACCTGTGGGGTTGCTGTGATGTCTACTGACCCTACGCCCGATATAAGCAAAGCAATTAAAAATGCTGCAAGGGAGTTCGGTGCAAGGTTCAGTATACTGGATACTACTGTGCATCCGGATGCAGTATTGAGGTATCATATTAAGGAACTGCCCGCGGTTGTAATTGAAGAGAAGAGTTACCCTGCCGATGTGGGGGTTGTGAGGAAAGTCCTGGGTGAACTTTCCGGGCAGGTATGAAATTTGCTAAAATTGATAATTCCAGGCTTTTATCAGAAGACATGACAGTAGAGTTGGCAGATTGTAATTATAAAAGTAAAATATGCTCCGGCCGGGATTTGAACCCGAGTTTTCGGCTCGAAAGGCCGGAATGATTGGCCGGACTACACTACCGGAGCACGATGATGTTTTGCAAATGATTGGATTATAGTCCCGGGCGGATTCGAACCGCCGTCGCGGGCTGTCCTCATCCTCGACTCACAAAGAGTCTCGAGTTCCAAAGGCCTGCAGGATTGACCTCTACCCTACGGGACTGCAGGGTATCCTAATAGCGCATTAAAGTACTTATTCTTTATTGTCGTTACAGGGGGAGATCCCTGACCAGGGCTGGAATTATGCACACAGAAGAGCTGTTACAACAAAACCTTTATGTCATTTCAATGCATCCATAGGCAACACTCTCCCTACCAAACATTTTGTGCCCGGGTGGGGTAGGGGTTATCCTATAGGACTGTGGATCCTTCGACTCGGGTTCGATTCCCGACCCGGGCCCCATATTATTTTCCAGTCCAATCCATCTTTAAAAGAAAAATACAGCTATTAGAACGAGAAAGGTGGGACAAAATACACATTATGTACGGTGAAAAAAAAGATGCTGCGACCGGAATTACCGGTCATTAAAAAAAGTTATATTACGTCCAGGTTATTCTTCAGTCGCTTCCTCAACGTTTTTGGCAGCTTCTTAAGCTACTTCTTCCTTTGACTCTTCGTTTGTCCCCTCTTCCCCGGCCCCGCCGCCAAGCAATTCATCGATGGACTTGCTGCCATATTCCTCTACGACCATGTTAATCTGGCTGATATCAGATGAGATCTCTTCGCCCCCCATGGTCTTTCGGCGTCTCATACCTTTAACAAGCGACTTGAAACCTACTCCACCAGTCACAAGTATCTTTCGCCTGGGTGAACCGGGAAGACCACTGCGCATGGGAAAACCGCCCTTATCAGTCCCGCCCTTTATTTTCAGGGAATAACCCGAAAGACCTACAGCGTCCCCGCTTACTACATCACCGATACTTTTACCAATAAAACTATTAGCATGACTGCCAGAAACCTCTACCTGGTGTGCCAATCCTGTATTTTTGTCTGAAACTATGATTCGGAAATCTGCCATTCATTATCTCCTTTATGGGATTATTATCATTATTTTAAATCAGATACGTGATCCATATCTGAGGTATAACGGACTTAACAGGCTATAAACATATTTAATATTATCGAGGTAAGATGAGTTTTATCCGGTTATGAAGTTATAATAAAAGAAAATACCAAATACTTTAAACATTAAAATAGAAAGCAATGGTTGTAATAAAAAAAAGATATCACTTGGATGTCACAGATATACTGATATGGACCGGGATATTTATTATCACCGTATGGGCTTTAGGGAAGGCTACAGGCTTAATAAATTCGCCTGTTTGGGTGGATATGATCCCTGTGTTCGGCGTGGTTGTGACAATTGCCGGTATTAGTTTAAAAATCGGTGCGATTCTCCAGAAGTTAAACCAAGTCATTATCGACGTTGGTGATATACGGATGGAGATAAAGGTATAGATAAGCGTGTTATTTCCATAGAAACAAAAGCTGATTAGTGAGTGTTATCTGCGCTCCCGCAGGGCAGGCAATCCATGAAGATACCTGAATGTTGAACAATTCAACTTACTAGAATTGCCGACATTTCTTACTTTAAGTGTTTTAGTAACCAAGAACAGTTTTATAACATATATTAGATAATGGGAACAGGTATGAACCCGGACAATCCGATCATTGGCATCGACATCGGCGGCGCCAATACCAAGATAGCTTCACATGATGGCCAGATCACTGAACTACATCATATTCCCCTGTGGAAGGATACCCGCCTGCCCGAAGTATTAGGGGAGATCATACACCGCCTCAAACCCGCAAAGGTTGGAGTGGTCATGACAGGGGAGTTGGCAGATTGTTTTACAGATAAAGAACAAGGTGTCAGTTTCATCATGGAAGCCGTAGATGCCGTATTCCAGGGCGCACTATACCTGAATATCAGGGGCGAGTTTATAGATTCAAGCGGCGATATCATGTCACTGGCCGCAGCCAACTGGACCGCTTCAGCCCTGCTGGCCGGAAAAGGACGTGATTGCATATTCGCTGATGTAGGCAGCACAACTACCGACCTTATTCCGGTAAAGCACGGCCGTCCCCTGGCCGGTACGACAGACTTCCAGCGGCTTGGGCGCCATGAACTATTATACAGGGGCATACTCCGCACTAATATTGCAGCCCTGATGGAGCGAATTGGACTGGGCAGTAACAATTACAGATTATCTTCAGAGCTTTTCGCCCAGACCGCAGACGCCAACCTGCTGCTGGGGAATATCAGCCAGGAAGATTATACGTGCGAAACAGCCGATACCGCAGGAAAGACCCCAAAAGATGCTGCAAGACGCCTGGCCAGGGTAGTGTGTGCAGATATCACAGAACTGGATTTTGATGATATTATGGATATTGCCTGGCAGGTTTATTACCACCAGAGGGATGAACTGGCAGAGGCACTGGGGATACTGGCATCACTACACGGCATCAATACTGTGGTTGGAGCAGGATTGGGCGAGTTCATAGTACGTGATGCGGCGAAGCATGCCGGACTTACCTGCACCCTGTTATCTGAAGAATATAGCAGTGATATCTCGAAGGTCTTCCCCGCGTATGCCGTGGCGTGTCTGGTAAACGATATCTGATAAGCCCACCATACCTTCAACGGTCCTACCATGCATTCGGCGACCACACTATTTCTTCGACGAGCCTACCATGCTTTCAACGGCTTCCATATCCACATGTGCCAGAAAGTGCTCTGCCAGTTGGTGGTAGGGGTCTGTGCATGTGATCCTGTCTTTGATGCTGCTATACTTGAGTCCGCGGCTGGTATAGAGATACTCCAGGAATGCATCCCTCAAGTTCTCATTCTCGAATAGGCCGTGCATGTATGTCCCCCACACTAATCCTGTCACATCGATACAACCGTCGTCATCAAAGGCCGGTGTGTTACCATGTAGTCTTGACATGCCCATATGTATCTCGTAACCGTCTACTTGCTGTTTGTTGATCCTGCCCAGGATGGGGCCGTTACCTGTTACGGTTTTTTTTGTCCGGATAGTTTGTTTTTCATATTTTGAAAAATCCGTGGAAATATCAAGCAGCCCTAGTCCGTTCACACTGGCTGCACTCCCACCGCTCCCCTCGATTCCGCTATCAGTAATGGTCTTGCCCATCATCTGGTAGCCGCCACATATCCCGATAACCGGGATGCCCGCATGTGCAAGTTCAAGAATCCGGATATCTGTGCCGCTGTCCTGCAGTACTTCCAGGTCATCAATGGTGTTCTTGGTACCAGGTAATATCAGTGCATCGGGCTGGCCAAGGTCGCTGCCCGGCTCAACATACCTTATGTTCGATAATTGCTCCAGGGGCTCAAAGTCTGTGAAATTTGATATCCTTGGCAACCTTACGACTGCAATATCCACAAGGCCGTTATCTTTGTTAGATAACTGTTTCTTGTCTTCGATCGATACAGAATCCTCTGAGGGAATGGATAGTTCGGTATATGGTATGACACCCAGAACGGGTACACCGGTCAGTTTTTCCAGTTCCCTGAGGCCCGGTTCCAGTATTGCGGGATCGCCCCTGAATTTATTGATAATAATGCCTCTGACCAGCGGTGAGATGTCGTCGGGTAGTAGTTTCATGGTCCCGTAGATGCTGGCGAACACACCGCCCCTCTCGATGTCACCAACAAGGATGATGGGAGGATTAAGCAGCCTAGCAGTGCCGATATTGACCACGTCTCTGTGGTATAAGTTGATCTCGGCGGCACCCCCTGCCCCTTCGATCACAATGATATCATGCTGTTTGGCCAGACTATTGTATGCGTGCTCGACAACCGTCATCATGTCTTCAATGGATTCATAATAGTCACCGGCTGTACGGTCTGCATACGGCCTGCCCATTATGATGACCTGGGACTGGCGGTCACCTTTGGGTTTTAGCAGAATGGGGTTCATGTCTGCTGTGGGTGGGATGCCGCATGCTTTTGCCTGTATGGCCTGGGCTATGCCTATCTCGTCACCGTCGTCTGTTATCCACGAATTGAGGCTCATGTTCTGGGCCTTGAAGGGTGCCACATTAAAGCCCTGTTCGGCAAAGATACGGCAAAGGGCTGTGACTACTATGCTCTTGCCGACATGTGAGCCAGTTCCCAGTACCATCAGGGGTTTTGCAGTGTGGTTCATTGTATCGAGTCCGGTGGTAGTTGATGGTTATGTTTATACTGAAGGTCAAGAAAATGCTTACTTCGTTCGCATTTTCTAAGCCTGCAGGAAAGTATATACTTTCCTATACGTTGAAAAACATATTGAATTATATACAGCAGGAAATCCTTGTTGCTGCAAGGATTTCCTAAATCATATAAAATTCTACTTCAAGTACAATAAAAAAAATATCGCACATATTATATGTGCAATCCATTGATGATTATTTCTGAACTGCTTTTTCAGAACGCTTGAACCGTCTGCGTTTTGTACCTGCTGAATTGTACCGCTGTGCAGGACCCGGGCGCTTGTATTCCAGATTGCTTTTTTCAACCAGTCTGACTTTTCCCTTTCTGCCCTTAATTCTGCCCCATTCGATTGAACCGGTTTTACCCATTTTTTATCCTCCGATTTTCAATAGTATGATAAATTAATAATATTCATTCTGATCTGATCGTCCAACATTGGACCGGATATGCTTATAATTATCGGTAGCTCATTATTTCATTTCCACTACCTTAAAGGACATATTCCTTATGCATTCACCATCCGGTTCGCCCGCAATTTTCAGGATCTTGTATTTTCGTCCGGGTACCGGACCGGGATGCTGGCATATTTCAAACATTTCGCAATCCTTCTCATCGCAGTTAACAGGTTCATACGTGATAGTCGAACCTGCGTAAGCCTTACTGCTCTCGATAAATACCTTCCATGGTACCTCAACCACATCCACGGCCTGCACACCGCCATCGTGTATTGAACAATCAAGGGGTGCTGCATTCCTGATACCCACTATCTTATAATGGCCTCCTTCATCCAGGTTCATACATGTGCTCTTGAGATTACATCCATTACAATCCCTGCTTTTACCTTTGAATATGAATTCTACATCTGGTTTTGCCATTCTTACGCCAATAAGTGTCACAATAGTATCTTCATTCATCCTTCATTCTCCTGTTTTGCTTTAATTGTCCTCACTAAGTAATAATGTATTAAAGTATTTCGTAAATAACCGGATATTATTCTACAACTCCTGTGATCTTTGCAAGCCTTCTTGCTGCCCCTTCCGTCAATCCCGTACTAAGTATGGTGTATCGTTCCGGCCTGATAGTATGGGCTTTCATTAAGGCTTCTATAATATGTTCGGGGTCGATACAAAGTTCTTCTGCATTAGTTGGTGCACCAATGGTCTTTAATGTACGACTAATCCCCTGCCAGTCGCCGCCGTGCAGGTACATCATCATTATTGAACCCACGCCGCACTGTTCCCCGTGCAGTGCAGGCTTGGGAGCTACCTGGTTCAGTGCATGACTGAACTTATGTTCAGAACCGCTGGCCGGCCGGGACGATCCGGCAATGCTCATTGCAACACCGCTTGCCACCAGAGCCTTGACTACGGTTCGTGCGGATTCGGGCAGGCCTGGCCTGATCGATTCGGCCGAGTCCATCATGATCTTTGCTGTCATCATGGACAGGTGTGAAGCATACTCACTGATCATCACATTCTTGAGACGGTGTGCCAGTTCCCAATCCCTGACCGCAGTGCATTTGGAAATAATATCACCGCAACCAGCAGCCAGGAGCCTGAAAGGTGCGTCTGCTATTATCTGTGTATCTGCCACCACTGCCACGGGAGGTTCTGCCTCCACCGATACTGTCTCCCCATTCTGGGTTATCGATGCCCTTGACGATACGATACCATCATGTGAAGCCGCAGTAGGAACGCTGACAAATTGGTTAGATGTCTTTTCCGATGCCAGTTTGGCAATATCAATAGTCTTGCCACCGCCCACACCCAATAAAAAAACACCGGTATTATCATCGATCTCAGATATGAGCTGCTCTACTTTTTCCACTTCATCCATCTCGGGTTTATCCACAATTACCGAATGGACATCACATCCGTTATCTTCCAGCACCTGAGCAACAGCACTGCCAGCTTTGTTGATCGTAGTAGGTCCGCTGACAATTAACGCATTCCCATTAAGCTTAAGAGCGTTGCAAACATTACCGATATCATTGATCACTCCGTTGCCTACAACCACATTTCTGGGTAGCAGCATCCATCTTGATTTAAAATTATCAGAATTTGATTCGTTCATATGATACATACCATATAATATCGTAAGAGGTTATAAAACATGGGGACCGCCGAGGGCATACAGGATTTTATCTACAAATATTATATAGATCCTATCATTTCTGATATAGGCTACAACCCTGTGAACACAATAACATGGGCGATATTACTGGGCTTGTGTTTATTCGGCGTGCTTAAACTACTTGAAAAAATGGATGTAAGAGCGGACTGGGAATTTACCAGGGTCATCATCCCGTACGTCATCGCCGGCTCAACCTTAAGGGTAATTGAGGATGCCGAACTGTTCGAGCCACCAATCAAATACCTGTTCATTACCCCGCCTATCTATTTATTAATGTTCGCGATAACTGTCCTGCTGCTGTTTTTCTCTATCAGGCTGCAAAGGTCAGGATATGTGAATGACTGGAAAAAAGCCTTTGCAGCCGCCGGTATATTGTGGTCACTGATCAACTTGGGAATACTGTTATCGGCAGAACGTATCGTAAATCCCGTACACTTCACTGCTATCATCCTTCTTGGTGCCGGGCTGACGGCAATAATATACCTTCTGGCCAGGAACAGAGGTTATTCTATGTTCACACAACGCATCAATATCAGCATCTTATGTGCACACCTGCTGGATGCATCATCCACTTTTGTTGGTGTGGATTATCTGGGATATTATGAAAAACACGTTGTACCCACCTTCATGATCGATCTGACAGGGACGGCCGCAATCATGATCCCGCTAAAGCTTATTATATTCATTCCGGTAATATTCATGCTTGATACCCAGTTCGATGAGGACGATGATTCCAGGCGGCTCAGGGACCTGATGAAACTGACCATCATTGTACTGGGTCTGGCACCTGCCACACGTAACTCTATTAGGATGGTACTCGGGATATGAACCAAAATGAACAGTACTATTATGTCGAAAGGAAAGGTTTTACCACTGAGGCAAAGGCATACCTGAAACCACTGCGCCCCTACCTTCTTGTTATTATTACTTTGTTCCTGCTTGCAACGGCAGCGGGATATATATCAGCATACTTTAACCCTGATATCGTTGACGAACTAATGGGACAATTCGAAGAAACATACGGCTGGATCGCAGATGAATCACCCATAATGATCATGCTGTTCATTTTCGCAAACAATACATTGAACAGTTTTATTGCCATGATGCTTGGTATTTTATTCGGCATCTGGCCCGTCATTTTCATTCTGGTCAATGGTTATTTCATTGGTGTGGTGGTCTTCAGTTCAGTACAGGAGTATGGCATACTTGTGGTACTGTTTGCCTTGTTGCCACACGGCATCATTGAACTGCCCATGATATTTATCAGTGCCAGTATGGGCCTGAGACTTGGGGTTCTTGCATTTCAGAAAATATTCAGGATAAAAGAAGAAGAAGAGATCAGGTTTAAATATGAACTGTTCAGTGCCATCAGGTTCTTTGTCACGGTAATCGTCCCGTTATTGTTCATTGCAGCTATTATCGAGACCTTTATCACGTCAACCATACTTTATATATTGACTTCCTGAGGCTATCCTTTATAGAAGGGTTCACGATATTTCATTGCTTGATAGAATAAAGTTTCAAGCTCACTGTCACTGGCATGGCTTACATCCACAAGGTTGTCATTTCTAAGCAGGCAGGGTTTTAGTCTACCGTCAGATGTCACCCTTAGCCGGTTGCAGTTGGCACAGAACACTGAATTATCAATAGGCTTCACGAGTTCGATCTCTACACCATCCACCATGTATTTCTTCCGGCGGTGCATCTTTCGCTCTATCACGGATGATGCCCTGGATTCCAGTTCTTTTTTAATAATATCCATTTCCATAAGCAATCCGTCATTGCTAAAGTCCATGGGTTCTATCATCTGCAGGATCACGTTCCCGTCGAATCTTTTTATAAAAGATATCATGTCATTAAGTTCACCGGAATTGACACCTTCCAGCATCACCATATTTAGCTTGATCGGGGTCAACCCTGCATCCACTGCAGCATATACCCCATCAAGCACCTGCTGATGGATGTTACTGCTGCACCGGCATATTTTAGCATAGATATCGGGGTTCAGTGTATCAAGGCTGATATTAACTCTGTCAAGTCCGGCTGCCTTTAGCCCTTCGGCTCTTTTGGATAACAGCACCCCGTTTGTTGTGGCAGAGACATTTTTAAGTTTGGGAAGCCCTGTCAGCATTTCCTCGAAATCCTTCCTGACCAATGGCTCACCTCCTGAGAACTTCACTTTTCTTACACCCAGGCTGGCGGCCTTATTGATGATCCTGATAATAAGCTCCACACTCATTTCTGCCTCATGGCCGCTCTGCCCTTCGTTGTGGCAGTAGAAACAATTAAGATTGCATTTACTTGTTATTGATACGCGCAAGCTTGTTATTTTGCGGCCGTAAGAGTCTATGAGTATATGGGATTCCATTTAATCTGGTTAATTGGAAATGAATATGTTAAATGTATTGATATTAAGGTGTGGATTTACTGTGGAAATTATGATAACAGGTGTCCGTGATAATTGGGAGTTATTAAATAATCGATATGATTGGAACCAATATATTCAAAATATAACTTATTCGATATATTATAAGGCAACTTTCATACTGTTTTAAGTATTTTTAAATCTAATGGTATTAATCATTGCAAATAGTTTTAAATGTAGGTTGGTCAATAGAGTGGTTGATCAAAAATGGATACATTTGAAATAATATCAAAGATTTATGAAATGAGAGATGAATCCATTGCACAAGGGATAACCTCCCAAGATGCAATGGTATTTGCAGAACAGAATGTGGCAGAGAATTACCATATTTCCTATAATAGCTTGAGGAAATTGATAGGGAATTAGAAAAATAGGGTATCAAACCCTTATTTTATTTTTTTTACTGTATGTGAAGTATAACTTAATTCACTTTTAGCTCAGCAATTGTATTTCTCCTTCATCTATCACTCCGCCAGCACATGATGCACAACAGCCTCCATCAATTTCCCGCCATCGGTCTGCGCTTGTGCCTGACCTGCAGTTTATCAGATACATAGGTTCTGACAGTTGAACCATCGTTCTTCAAAAATTCATGTCAAAATTGTAATAATAACATCTATTGGTTTTTTGTTCCATTTTCTCTTTCAAGAACAACTTTAATTTGTGTTTTGAAAATTATGATATCATTGGTAACTGTTTCCCAGACGATTGAATTACTAACTCCAAAGTATTCATGAATGAGCTTGTCCCTCATTCCTGTGACTGCTTTCCATTCTATTTCTGAATATTCCTGTTTAATTTCATCAGGAATATTTTTAGCAGCTTCTCCAATTACCTCCAGATTTCTCACTACTGCATCTCTGGTCTTTTTATCAGCTATAAACTCCTCAAATCCCATATTTTGAGTAAATTCCTCGATATTCCCTATTGCTTCAAGAATATCTTGAATAAACAAAATGACATTCCTTTTTTTAGGCATAAACTGTTTCCTGTATTATATCAGATTTGATCAGAGGTTTTAATGCATCCGGTGTGACAAGATCTACCTTTATGCCCAGTTTTTCACTAAGATAATTTTCAAGTTTCATAAATTTAAAAAAGCCAATGGGACCCTCGAATTCTACAAGGACATCTATATCACTGGTTTCTGCTTGTTCGTCCCTTGCATAAGACCCGAATATGCCTATGGTTTTAACTTTATATTCTTTTTTAAGAAGGGGTTGTTCTTCTATTAATTTTTCCAGAATGACTTTTTTTTGTTTCATTGTTTCATTCTCACTACATAAATTAGGCATTCAAGCATTAAATCTTTTTTCACTATTGTGCTTGACACTTGTTTTATGAATATTTTTGTAAATGGATTCTATGGTTTGAAGTGCAGCTTCTGGATTTTCTTTCGAGATGTAATCGTAAATGTCATGAAGCTATTGTTCTGCTTCGTGGGTCCAGTTCAATTCGACCATGAACGAATTCGACGCTCCATCTCTTTATTGGAAATTGTCATGCTTTGTTTGGAATCAGCAAATCCATGTTCGATCATCATGTGGAAGGCCAACTCCTTAAGGATTTCATCGTATGAACTATCATTTGGCTGATTGTGTATGATATGGATCATCTGTTCTTTTACTGAAGCTATGATAATTTCTTATGCTTTACAGCAATTTCTATTTTGTGGTATAGGTGCACTTATCGATTTGACCCACTCAAGCGCCCTCAGGAATTCCCACATCACCCCGCCAGCACATGATGCACAACAGCCTCCATCAACTTCCCGCCCTCGGTCTGCGCCTGCACCAGCCCAGCCTCCAGTTCATCGCAGAGGGTCATGAGCTGGTCTTAAATTTTACTACGATGCGTATTTGTTAGGTTTATCAACTCACTTCATAACTTCTAATTAGCAAATCTTTTGCCTTCTCCAAATCAGGATCAGAAGAAATAGTAATTTCCAGATCACCTGTACCAAAATGCCAAACATTTTGCACATCTCTAGTAAACCCATTCTCTAAAGTAACACTATCAGGATCAACTTTTACATGAACTAATATATTCTTTGTTTGAGTATGAATCTCAACACATGCAAAGTTCTTGATTCTTTTAAAAGCAAAATAATGTTTCAAGGTCTTCATTTGCACGTCATCTCCCAATGCAATGAGAAAATCTTTCAATGCTTCAAATCGATCTTTTTGATCCTTATCAGCTTGATCAAGATAATCGCTGACTGATTTTGCTCCCTTCGTTTTGCCATTTGTGGTACTAATTTGAGCACTGGTCGCATTTACTAGGTCTAAGAGTAATAACTCTCCACCATACTTCCGATATCTGATAAGCTCAATGTTACGATTCATTTGTTGAACTGCATGTTCATCGTATTTTGTAAAATCTCCTGCAATGCATAATAATCGTGGAGCACTCCAATCGATTTCTTCTTTTTCTCCGAGTTTTTCAAGTACTAATAATTTGAATTCTGCCTGATGATCCATTAGCCAGTCGAGATAGAAAAGACCTTGATTTATTACATTTTCATTCATGGCCCTTTTATATTCAATAATGACAGGACACCCATTTTCGTCAATTCCCAGAGTATCAATTCTCCCACTATGAGTTTTACCTGTAGTGTATTCTGTGGCAAGGAATCTAATTCCAAGAATTTCCTCAAGATTTTTTTCCATTAAAGCCTGAAGTGACTTTTCTAATGCAACAGATGTACCCTTAATTTCATTAACAGTCTGATTCTGAATTTTGAAAATCTTAATATCACTCATATTATTATCTCCTATTGTGTAAATGTATAAAAGTTAAAATATAATCAAGCCGCCAGCACATGATGCACAACAGCCTCCATCAATTTCCCGCCCTCGGTCTGCGCCTGAATCAGCCCGGCCTCCAGTTCATCGCAGAGGGCCATGAGCTGGTCTACTTTGGCAACGATACGTTTTTGTTCGTTTAATGGTGGAATCGGTACCAAACCCTTGTTGATTTGTATGAGCTTTGAACCGCCGAGGACCGGAGTGCGCAGAGCATTTTTACCCCTCTCTGCGTCGCACTGCGAACTCTGCGGTGAGTATTGAACTGATTCCAACCCCCCTCCATTCTTCAGCTCTCCTTCCACACCCTTTTGCCTTCACTCTGCCCGTGTGCCCCTCCCACTCTGCTCCACCCGCCCTTGCAGTGTAGGGGCTGGCAGGCGCTTTTCGATTATTCTGGTAATCTCTTTATAGAATTCGAAACTTTATTATGGAACTAATTTTACGGAGAAGCCCTTTATTTCCAATGCAGACCGCCTTTATCAATATGCTCTCCTGCCGCCCCCTCTCGCCTTCACTCTGCCCGGTTGCCCGTCCCGGTCCGCTCACCCGCCCTTGCGGTGTGGAGGCTGGCAGGGGCTTTTCGACTATTCCAGCGGGCTCTTGGTGCGAAGAGGGGGATGAATGCTTGGATGGGTGTTTGCAGGTGGGGGGTGCCACCTGAAATATAATTCCAATGTTATTTAATTAAAACTAACCGCTGATGAACGCAAATAAACGCAGATGCTACAACAAAAATTCGCATTCACCTGTGTGTATCTGCGGTTTGTTATTATTAGGATTTATAAAAATTTCCTTTTTTAACAGATTTGACACTTTTGTGGTGCGATTGCCGGGTTCATAGCAGCTTTCCTTCGGCTTTGAAATTTGTACAATCTGTCCCATAAATGTTCCAAAACCATAGAAACCTCTGAATATCGCCAGATAATTACCTGAATCGCCAAGTGATCGCCAAGTGATCGCCAAGTAATTGCCAACTTATTTGAGAACATAATGCACACCCCTTCCTCTTCCTTTTACCTGGAAAACATCTGCATCAACCAGCTTATTCAAGTCTATCCTTGCACCTTCATCGGATAATTCAGTCAGTTGACGATATTCCTTATTCGTAATCTTCCCTTTCTCCTTTACATACCTCACAGCCCCGATCTGCCTCTCATTCAATCCCAGACTGCGGAGATATTCTTCAGTGTAAATATCCTTTCTAAAAATAACCCTGAAACCCTGATACTCCTCAAAAACAGGCTCCGGAAGCCCTACCGTTAGGCACCCCTCCCGCATCTTATCTATCCCGCTGCCCCACTGTTCAATCAGTTTCATATCATAAAAGATTTCTGCAATTCCCTTGTTTCGCAGTTCAGACGAATGAGGTTTATAAAGGTCCTCCAGAGTAATACCCAGCGGCAGCCCACCCGGACTCCAGACAACTAACCTATCATCAAATATCCTGATCTCAACATTGGAAGATATAGTATAATCTCTGTGACAGACAGCATTGATAACAGCCTCCCTCAGTGCCTCAAGGGGATAATCCCACACCTGCTCCCGCTCCGGCCTGGTCGTCATCACAAATTCCACATTGATATTCTTCCGGATAAAATCCATAGCCTCATCGATCTGTTCAATGATAGTGCCTTCAATCATCCTATCATCAATAACAATCGTCTCTTCTTTGAACCTGCCGCAGTGTATAGCAGCCTGTGACATAAACCGGTGCGGGTCTTTCCGGAAAAGAAGTATTGCAGCCCAGGTAGGTATGCCGTCCTTTAATAAATCCAGCTTTTCAAGTACCTGAATCGGATCTTCACCGTCTCCGATCTTTCGCCTTCCAGTCTCCTTTGAAATTTTTATGTACCTCTTTACCTTCTCCGAATCAATATCATTAATCTGGGCATCCCTAGCTGGAAGTTTATCCCAGCTCATGCCTGTGGAGTGTAAATGCATTTGTGCAATCTCTTGTGATGTTATAATCCGGTTGCTATTTCCAACCCTTTTAAAACATCTGCCCTTTAAGGATATAGGTTTGATAGGATGTTCCTTAATCTTGACTGCAACAACGCTTTTTCCATCCAATTCACTAACTTCAATTTCAGGGACCACACGGGGCTCAGTACTCTGAGATATCTGGTTTGCCCAATTTTTCTGGCTTTCTTTTCCTAACTGTATACCTTTAACCATACCGTTATCTGAAATCCCAATAAGCACTATACCGCCTCTGGTGTTGGCAAAAGCTACCGCTGATTCCAGAGTCCTCTCATCAAATTTCTCTTTAAATTCAAGAGTCTTTGATTCTCCTCCCTCTACAAGTTCCTGTAAATTCATTTCACCCTATTTCCTTCAAATATTCCTCGATCTATCCTTCAATCTCAACAATCTCCTCTTCAATCGCGCGAAGTTTATTCCATTCTTCACCCACATCGATCTCTTCAACCTCTTCCTCTGGGAAAAGATAGTTCTAGATGATAACCACTTTCAATATAACTTGTTGCCAAAATTAATCGTGGATATATATTTCATAAATTATGAATTTCAGCCCCCGCTCTGCTTCACCCGCCCTTGCGGTGTGGAGGCTGGCAGGGGCTTTTCGACTATTCCAGCGGGCTCTTGGTGTAAAGTAGGGATGGATGCTTGGGTGATAAGATATACACAGGAGGTTTTCTACGATTCGGGGACCAAAAGGTGGTTTGTGAGGATGGGAGGTGTATGGTGTGTGATATGCATTGTGTAAGGGATTATATTGAGGATGTTAAGAGGTGATTTGTTGGTGATTTTTTTTGGAAGTCACCATACCCCGGAATTAATCACCGAGGTCTGTAAATAACACTCCACATCACGATTTTCTATCCTGTCCGCCAAAATTTTACTCTGCCTGATCATCCTGAAGCTCCTCAGTAAAAGGATATTCCAAGTTCAATTCTTTATAGGCCCATTTGAATTTTTCCTCGATAACTTCCGGCGTATATTCATCCGAGCGGCACTTTTCCAGCAGTTCGTATGCCCGCCTGCGCCTGTTGCCAAAGTTTTTATTGATCTCATCCTTATCCATCTTTATCTCTTTCCACCTTACCACAATACCGGGCACGATCTGGTTCAGGATCACTTTCAGACGTTTACAAGGGTAATCAATATCGTATATATCATCCTTCATAATTTCACCTATCAATAAGAGCAACCGGATTTGTTTAATATTTTCTGGTAGTATATAAAGTGTAGGATTATCTACTCAAGTAAATCTGACCGAAATTAGGATTTTGTTTATGTTAATTTTAAGCAATATTAATTACAAATAAGATTATATTAGCTTTAGACTTCTTTCATTAATTCGAATATACACGGGAGGTATGAATTATAACAAGTATAAAAGCAACGCAGACGGAAAAGAACCTTTTGACCGCTTTTGCGGGAGAATCGCAGGCAAGGAACCGCTATACATTTTTCGCATCAGCAGCCAAAAAGGCCGGATATGAACAGATATCAGCCATCTTCATAGAGACTGCTGATAATGAAAAGGAACATGCTGAAAGATTATTCAAATTCCTCGAAGGCGGAGAGGTGGAAATTACCGGTTCATTTCCAGCAGGTATAATAGGTGATACAGTACCAAACCTTGAGGCTGCAGCCGATGGCGAGAATTATGAACATACAACGATGTATCCGGAATTTGCCGATGTAGCAGAAAAAGAAGGTTTTTCGGAAATTGCCGAGGTTTTCAGAAATATCGCTGTGGCTGAGAAGGCACACGAAGAGCGCTACCGTGCACTGATCGGGAATATTGAACAGGACATGGTGTTCAAGCGGGACACTGTCGTAAAATGGAAATGCCGCAACTGCGGATATATCCATGAAGGTACAGAAGCACCTGAGGAGTGTCCGGCATGTGCTCATGCAAGGGCATATTTCGAGCTATGGGGAAAGAATTATTAATTGACAGGTGGGGACATGAAAAGAATAGCATGGGGAATTACCGGTTCAGGTGACATGATACGAGAGACATATGATGTCATGGTAGATATTAAGAAAAAGACAGACCTTGAATTTATGGTATTCCTGTCAAAAGAAGGCGAAACAGTATTGAAATGGTACCGCATATGGAACGAAATCCAGCGTGATTTTAACAATTTTAAGACAGATGCCGGGCCTAATTCGCCTTTCATTGCCGGTCCGCTTCAGGTAGGGTACTACGACCTGCTGCTGATCGCACCTGCAACAGCAAATACTGTGGCAAAGATCGTCCATGGAATTGCTGATAGCTTAGTAACAAATACGGTATCCCAGACCGCAAAAGGAGATACTCCTATATATATACTACCGGTCGATCAGGTCAAAGGTACTGTCAAAACAACAACTCCTACCGGAAGGAAGCTTGAGCTCAAGATGCGCAATGTAGATGTTTCCAATTCCGAAAGACTTGCGCAGATGGAGAATATCACAGTATTGAAAAGTCCTGAGGATATCTATGATATAATAGGACTGTAGAGTGAGTAGTTCAACTAAAGAGGTGATGTGAAATGGCAATAGATCCTATATGTAAAATGGAAGTGGATGAATCAACAGCACAACACACTTCCGAATACAAGGGGAAGAAATATTATTTCTGTGCCCCTGGCTGCAAAGTGGAATTCGATAAGAATCCGGATAAGTATTGTTGATAGTTGAGTGATAATCGGGTGATAGGCATGTCGAGAGATATAATGATAGATCTTGGAGCATCAATTGATAATATTGCAACCCTCGAGGATGCAGTGAATACCGCACTTGCGATTGAACAGCAGGGACATAAATTTTATCTTGAGAAAGCAGGGACTTCAACTGGTATAGCTGCAAAGGATCTATTCGAATATCTGGCAGCAGAAGAGGGCAGGCATATAGAATATCTCAATGATTTTTTAAAAACCGGGCATTCATCTGTTTTCAATGTGGCTGCTCCACCGGATTTTACTCAGTCCTTTGCAAGTGAGTTTACACAGGAAAAACCGGGTGAGCTGGATGTACTGATGAGTGCACTGCGGTTTGAGCAAAAGAACGAGAATTTTTACAAAGAACTTGCAGAATGGACACACAATTCCCAACAGAAGGAGTTCTTTGATATGATGGCATCTTTTGAACACGGACATGTGGAACTCATTGACGGTTTTATCGATGCTGCATCGCAGTTTCGAATGGAAACGTAGAATACGGGGCGTTATAATTGACAGATGAAGTAGAACCGCTGGCATTGGCCCGGGGTGTATACTGGGTAGGTGTGATAGACTGGAACCTGAGGGATTTTCATGGGTATGTAACCCCAAAAGGGACCACGTATAATGCATACCTGATAGTGGATGAAAAAATTACGCTTGTGGATACTGTAAAAGCTGAGTTCTCAGCCGAGATGCTCAAACGGATAAGCCAGATAGTAGATCCTGCAAAGATCGACCATGTAATTGTAAACCATGTTGAGATGGACCATTCAGGATCACTTCCGGCAATTATGACAGCAGCGCCAGACGCAAAGATATACTGCTCAAAGAATGGAAAGGATGGTCTGCATCTGCACTATAAGGCAGATGGCTGCGAGGACTGGGATATTGAGGTAGTTAAACCTGGCTCTGAATTAAGCCTGGGCAGCAAGACCCTGATGTTTATCGAAGCCACCATGCTGCACTGGCCTGATAGTATGCACACCTATATTAAAGAAGATAAGATACTGCTGTCCAGTGATGCTTTCGGGCAGCATATTGCCACTTCAAAGCCTTTTGATGATGAAGTGGGGGACGTAATGGCAGAGGCTGCTGAATATTATGCAAATATCCTGATGCCTTTTGGCCGGATCATCCTGAAATACATTGACACTGTGAAAGAACTGGGCATTGATATCAATATGATCGCACCTGGCCACGGCATTATCTGGAGGCAGGATCCGGCAAAGATAATAGAAGCCTATGGGCGCTGGGCCAGAGGTGAGACTAATCAGAAAGTGCTGATCATCTATGATACTATGTGGGGAAGTACCCATATCATGGCAAACTCGATACTGGAAGGCATAAAAGCGGCTGGAGTAGAAGTAAAACTATTAAACATTAGAAAGAACGATCTGAGCGGTATAATAACAGAGGTACTGGAAGCACCTGTGATCATTGTGGGTTCTCCTACCCTGAACAATGGGATATTTCCATCCGTTAGCGAACTCTTAACATACCTTAAAGGATTGCACCCCAAGGGCAGGCAAGCTGTGGCCTTCGGATCATATGGCTGGGGCGGCGGTGCTGTAAAAGCAGTGGAAAAGGAACTGGAAATGGCTGGATTTGAGTTGATCGAGCCAGGGTTGCAGATACGATATCGGCCCGATGAAGAGGGAATAGCAGCCTGCCGGCAATTGGGTGAGCGAATAGCCGGATTTGTACAATCAGATTAACTGTCATAAAAAATAAGCTGAAAATGACTGAGAAAATAGTAGTGATTTATAATGGCACAATCTGAAGCTTTTGAAACAGAAATATATGAATGGGCTAAAGTGAATGCTTCAGCACCAGGATACTAATTGAATCCTGATTATGACATTGTAATGAGAAACATAAAAGGGCTTGCTAACAATAAGAAAAGGTGATTGAATGAAGAAGAATGAAGGTACGGCTGACCGTGTTATCAGAGTAATTCTCGGATTCATACTGATATATATAGGAGCTATACAAATGGGTTTGTCTGGTGTACTGGCATATATTGTGGTGCTGGTAGGACTTATCCTGTTAATAACTGGAACAACTGGATTCTGTGGATTATACACTGTTATTGGAATCAATACTCTAAAGAAAAAAACCGATTAGATGGTATAATTGGACCATTCCGGATTGCAAGTTCCTGCTTAGAAGAATCACATACATCTAAACAGACTTAAATTGCATAACCTCCCTCCCAAACAATATTATTATCATGCCAAGTGGCAATAAAGCAATGAAAAGGACTCCGAATGCTCTGATAAATGAAAAAAGTCCTTATTTATTACAGCATGCCCATAATCCGGTTGATTGGTTTCCATGGGGAAAAGAAGCTCTATCACGTGCCGGAAATGAAGATAAACCCATCTTTCTAAGTATTGGATATTCCACCTGCCACTGGTGTCATGTGATGGCACGAGAATCATTTGAAAACATGCAAACAGCCGATATCCTAAATGCAAATTTCATCTGTATAAAAGTTGATCGTGAAGAGCGCCCGGATCTGGATGAAATTTATATGAAGGCTGTACAGATGCTTGCAGGCACTGGCGGCTGGCCTCTATCTGTCTTTCTAACACCTGATAAAACCCCGTTCTATGGCGGAACATATTTTCCACCTGAACCACGACACGGTTTACCTGCCTTTAACGATCTTTTACAGACAATTATACAAATCTGGCGAGATAATCGAGAACAGATCCAGCAGAATTCCAAACAAATCTTACAGCTTTTACACAATTCCTATCTCCATAAACCTGAGATAAGGACTGAAGCAATCTCAAGCGATCTGCTTGATAATGCTTATGAACAACTCATACTTCAGTTCGATTCTGGTTATGGAGGATTTAGTACGGATATAAGATCTGGTCTTGTGAAAATACCAAAGTTCCCGCAGCCTGGTTTTCTTTCTTTTTTGCTTCGGTATTACCATCGTACCAAAGAGAAATCGGCATTGACAATGGTGGAGAAGACACTGTATGCAATGGCAGAAGGTGGGATTTTCGATCATTTAGGTGGAGGTTTCCATCGATATTCTACTGATAACCAATGGCTGATACCGCATTTTGAGAAAATGCTCTATGATAATGCACTATTATCAAGAGTATATTTTGAGGCATATCAGATTACAGGTGACTCATTTTTTTCTCGAATAGGTAAACGGACACTGGATTGGGTAATACAAGAGATGACCAGCCCCGGTGGCGGTTTTTACTCAGCATTAGATGCTGATAGCGAAGGTAGTGAAGGTGCATTCTATGTATGGTCACCTACTGAGATAAATTCAGTTCTTGATAGAAAGCTTAGCGAAATCATCTGCCAATACTTCGGAATAACTCAGCAAGGGAACTTTGAAGGAGGCAGCAGCGCATTTCATATAACCAAACCAGTTCGTGATGTGAACTATCCGGATGCTACAATTAAGGCCATGCAGCAGCTTCTCAACGCACGTAACCAAAGGATACGACCGGCAACCGATGATAAGATCATTACCGGATTGAACGGTCTGATGATCAGTGCTTTTTCAGCAGGATATCAGGTATTGCATGATGAACGCTATTTAGAAGTGGCAACTTCAGCTGCCCGGTTCATCCTTGATAATCTCTTAAAAGAAGGACAATTATATAGACGCTATAGGGATCACGAAGTTGCGATTCCTGCAAATCTGGAAGATTACACCTTTTTTATTGCAGCACTGCTCGATCTGTATGAGGCCAGTTTCGATCCCGAATGGCTAAAAAAAGCAATCCAGTTGAATGAAAGTATGATAGAGATGTTCTGGGATAAATCAGATGGAGGTTTCTATTTCAATGCCTATGGTGAAACTGAACTTATTGTATCTATAAAAGAGGCTTATGATGGACCAACTCCTTCCGGCAATTCAATTGCCGCACACAACCTGCTTAGACTTGCAGCAATAACTGGCAATGAGGAGCAAACAACATATGCTGTAAAAATTTTTCTTGCCTTCGGTGAGCAACTAGAGCAAAATCCACTGGCACACACACAAATGCTTTGTGGTGTTGATTTCTATCTAAGCAGCCCTTTACAAATTGTGATAGTAAGTCAAACAAGTAAAGAGGCGGACTCATTTGTGGCTGAGATCAACCGTCATTTTGTGCCAAATAGAATCCTCATCTTAATAGATTCTGGTGTTACTGCGGATGAATTTTTGGATATGATACCATTAATTAGAAACAGGGTAGCCATTCAAGGTGATCCAACTGTGTATATTTGTGAAAACTTCACCTGTAAGACCCCCATAACAAATTTAGATGATTTGAGACAAGCGCTTATCTAAATTCCTCCATCATTTCAATTATTGTTTTATGAGGAGGAAATCCAAGTTCAGTCAACTTCCCGTTAAAAGTCGTCTCTTTGAAATGATCACCGAAGAGCCTGCGCTGTTTGTCGTTTCTATATAATATTCCAATCGGGATTTTTTCTCCCCATTCAGTTGTTTTTATCAGTGCTTCCCTTTTATTCTTAAAATCATAATTATCAGGCAGTTTATACATTCTCTCTTTATACCAGCTTGCAGTATGTGTTCCATAACTTATGCAGGGTTGGATCACATCCACGTAAGAGAAACCCTTAAAGCGTATTGCTTCCACGAATAATTCGCTCAGGTGTTTGATATCTCCTGCATATCCTCTGGCAATGAATGAGCATCCATGCAACAATGCTGTTGCTAGTGGCAATAAAGGCTCGAGTTCGACCCCTTCAAACTGAAGCCTGGTTTTATCCCACAGATCAGTAGTAGGTGAAGCCTGTCCTTTGGTGAGTCCGTATATCTGGTTATTATGCACTATAAGTGTAATATCCGGGTTCCTGCGAATAGTATGCAGGAAATGATTTCCACCCTCGCCATAACAGTCACCATCTCCTGTAACTACAATAGTGGTCAGTTCCGGATTCACAATATTAATTGAAACAGCAACAGGCAGGGCTCTGCCATGAAGCCCGTTAAAGAAGTTGCATTTCAAATAATGCGGTAACTTCGCAGCCTGACCGATACCTGAAACCAGACAAATCTCTTCAGGGTTTTTATCCAGGGCTAATAAAGCATGCTTCATTGCAGTTAGTATCCCAAAATTTGAGCATCCGGGACACCACTGGTTCTCTATATTGCTGCTATAGTCTTCTAAATTAACCATGCAAAAACCTCTCGATTATATATTCATGATCTAACGGCAGACCATTATAACACGTGATATGATTTTTAACATTAATACTATACTCAATCCTGAGTAATTTTCCAAGCTGCCCGGTAGCATTACTTTCAACTGTATAGTAATTCTTTTCCGGTAGAAATTCATACTCGGGAAGAGGCATAAGTTCAGTAAAATGTATCGCTCCTACCTTTGTCTTATTCTCCCTGAGCTTATCTACTGCTTCGAAGACAGCGTTTTTCGACGATCCCCAGCTTATAAATACATCCTCAGCCCCGGAAATCTGGTATTCCTCAGGTAGCATGATCTCATGTCTTAACAGTTCGAACTTCTTAAGTCTTTTTTCGACCATCCTCTTCCTGAGTTCCAGGTCTTCTGTAATATGACCGTATTCATCATGTTCATCGCTGTCACAGCAGACCAAATGCTGACTCTGGCCAGGATAGAGCGCAGGTGAAATTCCGGTATGATCTAATTGATATCTTCGGTAATTCTCTATTGTATCCGCATCTGCCAGATATGACTTGTTTACTATGTTATCAAGCTCGAAATTATCCACTGTAAAATATGAATCAGCTAAGTGCTGATCTGTCAGGATCACGGCCGGGATCTGGTATTTTTCAGCCAAGTTAAAAGCACGGGCAATCTTGTGAAAGGCATCTTTGGGATCAGACGGCGCAAAAACAAGTTTGGGAAACTCCCCATGACCGGCATTGATTGCAAAAAGCAGATCGCCCTGTTCGGTTCTTGTAGGAAGACCGGTTGCAGGACCAGGCCTTTGTCCCAGGACTATAACAACTGGAGTTTCAGTCATCCCGGCAAGGCTTATTCCTTCAACCATAAGAGCAAAACCGCCACCGGATGATGCTGTCATTGATCTCACTCCAGCATAACTTGCACCTATAGCCATATTGATCGCAGCTATCTCATCTTCAGCCTGTTCAGTGAATATCTTCAGTCTGTCTTTGTGCTTTGATAAATAGGTAATTATTCCTGTAGAAGGCGTCATTGGATAAGCAGCCATAAAGCGGCATCCTGCAGCCGCTGCGCCAAGTGCCAGGGCTTCATTTCCGGATATGAGGTAATATTGTTGCTCTATTTTTGGAAGTATCCAGGAACATATCCCTTCACAGCTCTTTCTTGCAGAGCGATATCCTTCTGCTGCCGCAGCGATATTTTTGCTTACTATCTCTTCGCCTTTACGGGAGAATTGGCCGGATATTACTTTATTAAGTGAGTCAGGATCGATTCCTATGACAGCACCCAGCGCTCCAACTGCTACCACATTCGCAAAAAGTTTATTCTGGAACGTTTGTTGTGCTATACCTACGAAAGGTACGTTTATTATCCTCTTTCCTGTCTGATGTTCATCAAGTATGATTCCGTCCTCTTTAAGCAGCGGGAGATATTTTTCGTTGGATTTCTTGTTTAATGACAGCAAAATATCTGCCTTGACGAAGGGAGCGTTTATTGGGTAATCGCTGATCCGTATACGATAGCTATTTGATCCTCCACGAATCCTTGATTCATACTCCTGCCACGAAAAAACGTTATATCCTGCTTTTGAGGCAGTTTTGGCGAGTATATATCCTACGGTCTGGATCCCCTGACCGGCTGAGCCAGAAATGATTATACATATATCTATCATATTTGCCTCCTTGATCTAAACATCTTCTAATAACCCGGTTTTACGCAATTTTTCCTCTGCTACCCCGAGTTGTCCTGGTGAGAGATAAAAGAGTGTTACCTCATAACCCATCCTTACCAGAGGCAGGGCTATCACACCAGTTCCCCCACCGGCATCCGGGATTCTTGCACCAATATTACATGAACCTTTCAAACCTTTCCGCCTTCACCTTGCATATTGGACACACTCCGGGCGGTCCGTCCCGTGCACATAAGTATCCGCAGACACGGCATCTCCACACAGGGAGTGGGAGGGAGAATATCGTGGTGGGCATCTGTTCACTCCCCTTCCTTTCTTCGGGTGTTTTCCGCCTTTCGGGTATGGGTGCCACACTTTTTTCGCCTTCGATGACACTCCCTGATACATAGAGTCCACAATAACAGGCGCCGTACTCCTCTACATCCTGGTCTCTATAATCGCAGGGACAGATGATATCAAGGTCGTCCTCTTTATCACCAGTTGCTAATCTGCACGGACATGCCCAGTATCCATATCTCTTCTCGTTCACAAGCATTCCACTGACCAGATCCTTAGCGTGCCTGGCATCGGGATTTAAGTGGTATCCTGCCTCTTCAGCCTCTTTATTCAGACGAGCATGAAGTTTATCTGTGCCAGTCTCTATTATCTCCTTCATTTTCCCAGAACCTCCCTGATCCTCCCTTCATTATAGCCTATAATGCATGTTTTATCATCCATCACCAGTGTGGGAAATGAGCATACTGGGTTATGGACCTTTATCTCATCCAGGACTTTTTCCATCTCATCTCCTTTAAGTAAATCGACATATACGTAGTGGAAATCCACACCCAACTCTGTTAGCAGCTTCTTTGTCTCCTTGCACCACACGCATGTGCTTAAAGCATAAAGTATAATTTTTCCTTTATCCTCACCTTCGATGTGCACCATTGTCATAACATAACACCACCTGTCATTTCTTACATCCATACGCTGTTGGTCGGGTAGATAAAGTTTATCATGGCAGCATCCTCAATACTTCTCCCCTACCAGTATCAGGTCATTTCCCATCCCTGTAACCGATGATTCCCTGCTCAAGCGCTCAAGTATCTCGGTAACCTGATTATATGATCTTTCCTCCCATTTCGTTTCCTTTCGCATCTCTTCGGGAAGATAGTATGCAAAATCTCCGTAGATTCCAGTGACCTTTATACCATTCCTCCCAAAGGTCTCCTCAAGCTCTTCCGGGCTAAACACCCTCCCGAAACCATGAGCCCCGTGGGCATGATCCAGCTCAGACCTGATCAACTTAAGCGCAGTCTCAGGATCTCTGCCATACTTCTGGATCACAGCCCAATAACGGCTTGAGACATCCACACAGATCCTCCCGCCCCTCTTAGTCACCCTGGAAAGCTCCACAACCGCTTTTGAGGGTTCGGTCGCAAGGGAGATTGGGCCCCTCACAGCGAGCACGAGATCAAAGAACTCGTCAGGAAATGGAAGCTCGGCGATGTCTGCCTCTATGATCTCAACCGCTTCTGATAATTCATGCTTTCGCAATTTCTCCTCTGCCACCCTCAGTTGCCCTGGTGATAGATCAAAGAGCGTTACCGCATAACCCATGCCTGCAAGAGGGAGTGCCACCATACCAGTTCCCCCGCCGGCATCAAGGATTCTTGCTGTCTTATCTTCAGGAAGAGATTCCTTTATCAATTTCCATCTCAAATACTCATCTAACTTTCCCCCAAATGTGTTGAAATACGCATCATAACTCGTGGATCGTTCATCCCATTCCTTTTGGATATCCTCGATTTCTCCAGGGGTATCTTCTGGCATATCCCCCTTACATCTCGCGCATAGCATCAATTATCTCTCTCCGGTTTCCTGCAAGCTTTGATGCGATCATTGCGACGTATTTCCCCTGGAACCTTGCTGCAGCCAGCTCATTCTCGCTTGGCATGCGCTCATTGCTGTTACCGGCGATCGTCGATGCGCCGTAAGGTGACCCGCCTGTGATCTCATCGATACGCATCTGCTCTTCGAAGAGATACGGCAGGCCCACAATGATCATTCCGTGATGCAGGAGAGTTATATGAAAACTGAGAATAGTTGATTCCTGACCTCCATGCTGTGTTGCAGAACTCGTAAATACACTTCCCACCTTGCCTGTAAGTGCCGCCTCCTTCCAGAGCTCGCCGGTAGCATCAAGGAACGAACGCATCTGAGCGCACATATTCCCAAATCGCGTTGGCGTGCCAAAGATGATCGCATCAGCAAAAGCGAATTCATCAAGAGTACATATCGGGATGTGGGCAAACGTCTCCTGCGCTTCTACTGCCCCCATCTTCTCGAGCACCTCTTCTGGCAGCGTCTCCGGGACGCGGCGCATCGCAACCTCTGCACCCTCAACAACACTTGCGCCTTTTGCAATAGCCTCTGCCATACGGTGAACATGACCGTACATGGAATAGTAAACGATTAAGACCTTCATATATCCCATCTCCATATTTTAGGTATGGAATCCTTGCATTTAAGCTTTTTGGCGCCCAGAATCCAGAACTTTATAATATACTATGTAGATACGCCGTATTGTGGAGTGCACACCTTCCAGCGGACAGGTAGTTAAGCAACACTATAGAATTCAATTGGATTGGATTGGATGGGGTCGGCTGCTCCATACCATTAATTACACGCTTCAGAAAAGTGTCACAGGTATTTTGAGTTCTTTTTCCTACTGAAAAACCTACTATGAACTTTGTATCTCGTTTGATTCCTGCGTAAATCCATGCATCGCCTTTGAATAATGAAAACAAATTGACAAGGGTGAAAGCCCATCTGTCATTTCGAAGTTTAGAAAAACACCTGCGCAATATAAGCTGTACATGCCTGATAAGAGCCTAATAAAAAAGAATATAAGCCATTATGAGATACCCCAGCACCAGCATCATCATTGAGATGATCCAAAAATAACGAAGAATAAAAGCCTTTGTTTCAGGCTTGTTCAACTTCTCGATCCACTTATCCGTTAACGACATCCTAATTCCTGATATGTCGCACAGTATATCTATCCTTTGATACGTTTGAGCCTGAAGGTATTCTCCCTCTCCATCTCATCCAGCCTGAGCATGATAAAATCCCTTGCTTCAGTTAATTCAGGAATGACCTTGAACTCAAGTGCATTGACCCTGCGCTTGGTCTTCTCGATCTCATCCAGCAGTTTCTTGATAGTGGTCTCGATCTCGGCTGCCAGGATGATCATTTCAACCAGCACTTCATAGGCATCAACTGCCTCATCGATTCTACTGCTGGTGCCGATGATACCGTATCCACGGTCATTAATATGCTTCCTGACACTGCTTGACTCGATCTTGGGCACAACCACGCCCATTACATTCTTGCTCTGGACTTCCAGGGACGGTGTGTCCTTAAAAGAAAAAGCAGTGGATTTGACTGTCACAGTACCTTCCACTGACTTGGCAATATTGACCTTTTCCATTGATACATCGAACTGGACGTCAAGCTCGGCCCTGATGCTCTTAGCTTTCTCCAGTATCTCAAAGAATTCCAGAATCAACCCATCACGTTTCATCTTGAGCAGTTTATGTCCACCCTCAGAGAGCTTGATCTTCTTTTTCAGCTCGATAAGTTCTGAACGTGTGGGTTTAACATCCTGTATAGCCAAAGTCTAATCCTCCAAATATCCAGCTCTATTTCTTATGGGCCGGATGGTATTTCTCAATGAACTTGTTATCGATCCTGGTCAGCATCGACTCAGGGAGTTCTGCAAGCATTTCCCATGCGATAGTGAGTGTGGTCTCAATATCCCTGTCCTCCTCCAGACCCTGCCTGACAAACCTGTCCTCGAACATATCAGCAAATTCCAGCAGTTTCTTATCCCTGTCAGAGAGTGCATCCTTGCCCACAATGGCCACCAGGCCGCGCAGGTCCTTACCTTCGGCATAAGCCGCATACATCTGGTCAGATACTGCCTTATGATCGTCCCGGGTGTGACCTTCGCCGATACCGCTGTTCATCAGCCTGCTCAGTGACGGCAGCACATTGACAGGTGGATATATGCCCTTCATATGAAGTTCCCTTGAAATGACAATCTGCCCTTCAGTAATATACCCGCTAAGGTCAGGAATCGGGTGTGTGATATCATCACCGGGCATGCTCAGGATACTGAACTGTGTCACTGATCCCTTCCTGCCCTTTACCACGCCTGCCCTTTCATACAAACTGGCAAGGTCGGTATACATGTAACCGGGATAACCACGCCTGCCAGGTACTTCTTCCCTGGCTGCCCCCATCTGTCTGAGTGCTTCACAATAGTTGGTGATATCGGTCAGGATTACCAGCACATGCATATCGTGTTCATATGCCAGGTATTCGGCTGCTGTAAGTGCCATCCTCGGAGTGATCAACCTCTCTACAGCCGGGTCGTTTGCCAGGTTCAGGAACACCACTGCCCGCTCAAGGGCACCTGTCCTCTCAAAATCTGCCATGAAATACTGGGCTTCCTCATTGGTGATACCCATTGCCGCAAACACCACAGCAAAGTCCTCTTCACTGCCTGGCACTTTAGCCTGTCTTGCGATCTGCAGGGCAATCTCATTGTGGGGCAGACCTGAACCTGAGAAAATAGGTAACTTCTGTCCCCTGACAAGGGTATTTGTACCGTCAATGGTACTGATACCTGTCTGGATGAAATCCTCAGGAGGTAACCGGGAATATGGATTAATAGCCGCACCGTTGATGTCCAGCCTGTCCTCGGGAATGATACGGGGTCCGCCGTCCAGAGGGTCGCCACTTCCTGAAAGTATCCTGCCTAACATATCAGATGACACAGCCAGTTTAATAGTCTCCCCTGTGAACCTGACACCACTTTCCCTGTTCAGGCCGCCTGTACCCTCGAAAACCTGCACGACAACTTTATCATGGGAAGTATCCAGTACCTGTCCCCTCTTTGTAGAACCGTCGGGCAGGTTGATATTTACCAGTTCACCATAACTTACAGGTTCGGTCTTTTCCAGGAAAATAAGCGGTCCTGAGATCTTTGTGATAGTCTTGTATTCCTTAGTCAATTTACTCAGCCTCCTCTGCAGTTGCTGTGGCGGCATAGTCTTCGCTTTTCAGGGAATCGAACTCATCTTCCATCTTTTTTATGACCTTTTTAAGCGCACCTTCAAAATCTTCATCAAACCTTACTTTTCCAAGTTCATCCTTGGATTCCAGTTTGACAATGTCCTGCATCGTAACACCGGAATCAAGTGCCGCATTTGCCTTATCTGCAAATTTCTGGATAGTGTCAAGGAGCTTGTACTGCCTGTCCATGGGACAGAAGGTATCAACAGGATGGAAAGCATTCTGCTGCAGGAATATCTCCCTGATCATCCTTGTGATCTCCAGAGTCAATTGCTGGTCAGGAGGCAGTGCATCCGAACCAACCAGTTGTACGATCTCCTGTAATTCTGATTCCTGCTGGAGCATGTCCATGGCATTATCCCTTAGTTTTACCCATTCAGGGGATACATTATCATTATACCAGTCAGCCAGTCCCTTAGTGTACAGACTGTAACTGCTCAGCCAGTTAATAGACGGGAAATGCCTCCTCTGGGCCAGCTTTGCATCCAGTGCCCAGAACACCTTGACAATACGCAGCGTATTCTGCGTGACCGGTTCTGAGAAGTCACCACCCGGTGGTGAGACCGCACCTATGATAGTAATGGAACCGTTAAGCCCTGCAAGGGATTCCACCCTGCCTGCCCGTTCGTAGAACTCACTTAACCGTGCTGACAGGTATGCAGGATACCCTTCCTCACCCGGCATTTCTTCCAGCCTGGATGAGATTTCCCGCATGGCTTCTGCCCACCTGCTGGTACTGTCAGCCATCAGTGATACATCGAATCCCATGTCCCTGTAATATTCGGCAATAGTGATGCCTGTATATACACTGGCTTCCCTGGCTGCCACTGGCATATTACTGGTATTGGCGATAAGCACGGTCCGTTCCATCAGGGGACGGCCGGTCTTCGGGTCTTCCAGTTCAGGGAACTCGGTAAGGACATCAGCCATCTCGTTACCTCTTTCACCACAGCCGATATAGACCACGATCTCGGTATCGCTCCATTTTGCAAGCTGCTGCTGGGTAACGGTCTTACCGCTACCGAATGGACCCGGGATAGCTGCTGTACCACCTTTGGCCACTGGGAACAAGCCGTCCAGAATTCGCTGACCTGTGATCAGCGGGGTATCCGGCGTTAGTTTTTTGCTCACCGGCCTGGGCATCCTGACAGGCCATTTCTGCATCATCTGAAGTTCGGTACCGTTGGTCAATGTGCAAATCGTATCAACCACTTTAAACTTCCCGTCCTTGATCTCATCAATAGTACCTGATACATTGGGCGGGACCATTATACGATGTTCCACATTAATGGTCTCCTGGACGGTCCCGATCACATCGCCGCCGGAAACCGCATCTCCTGCTTTGGCAGTAGATTTAAATTCCCAGAGTTTCTCCTGATCCAGGCCATCTGCCATAACTCCCCTCTCGATAAAGTCCCCCATCTTGTCCCTAAGAAGGGGCAAAGGACGCTGTATCCCATCATATATACTCTCAAGAAGGCCAGGTCCAAGTTGAACGGAAAGTGGCATACCCGTATTCTCTACAGGTTCTCCGGGCCTGATACCTGCCGTCTCTTCATAGACCTGGACAATGGACCGATCCCCCTCGATTCCGATAACCTCTCCCATCAGACGTTCATGTCCTATTTTGACCACATCATACATCCGGGTATTGATGCCCTGGATTGTGACCACTGGTCCTGATATTCTATAAATCTCTCCTTTCATTTCCACAGATCAACACCTACTGCTTGTTTTATTTTATCTCTTAAATTTGAACTTTCACCAGCACCGCCCAGTGCAATTGTCGTGGGCGTAACCAGTTCATCCAGCATATTCTGGAAATTCTCAGGTAAACTGGCCAGATCATCGTTGTGGATAACCAATACTCCTATTTCCCTGTCGTTAAGTACATTTTGAATAATATGTATAAGTTCATCCTTTCCGTTTGTTTCATGGATATTTCTTATACCGGCAAGTCTGAAGCCAAGAGTAAATTCACTGCTTCCAATTACTGCTATCTCCATATCACATCACCAGGTGTTTCTTTATGATATCATCAGACAATGCAGATTCTTTGCCTCTGGCTATCGTTCTAAGATTGTTTATTTCATTATTCTTTCTGACTATATAATCAAAAATAGGTAAAATGGATAATGGATAATAGTGCGATACTTTTGATGAATATTTCATTGCATATTTATCCAGTTCTGCTTCCACATCCATAAGGGAGGGCATATCTTCACTGATCACTTCTGAAAGCGCAGACCAATATGAATAATCTTCCTGGCTTTTAATGAAATCCGGCCATGAAAGAGAGACTAAACGACGTAGATCTCCATCTTTCAGTTCAGCTCCGCCAGGTATTAACAGTTCCATTATCTCATCCCTGGGAAGGTCTGCCTTTTTAGTCCTGAAAAGAGTCTTAAGGTTTTTAAGGTCAATTTCGGTCCTGATGAATTTCAGGCTTAATTTTTCACCCTTGGATTTGTCCATTGAAGAAAGTATTCTGGAATAATATAACTTATCCAGATTGTTCTCGACAGTTGACAGCATTCCGCCCTGGTAATCGGAAATGGCAGAATGATATGGGGTGTTTTCAAGAGCAACCTTAATATCATCAATTGATTCCAAGCTGGCAATGGAGACAAGTTGACGATATCCCAGTTGTCCTGCTGCCACCACAGCCTCCTGTATCTCTTCAAGAGGAGCTCCGTAATATTTTCCCCTGAGAATGGTTTTGATATTCCAGATATCCCAGTACCTCAGATATTCTGTGATCAAATAGTGCGGTTCATCCCGGGAAATACGTAACAATTTCCTGTATGTCCTGGCAAGATTCTGATTGAGGGCATGCTCTACAAGGTCTATGCCGCTGTATTTTTGGGCAAGTTCATCCACATCCTGTTTATATTCCGACTCACCGATAAAACGTGTGATCTCAGCAAGGTCCATGTTCATCATCTTTGGAAAAACTTCCCTCTGGATCAGCTTGCTTTTCATAGCCCTGACCCGGGCCGTAATATATGCATACTTTTTACTGCCCCGGCGATTAAAGAACATCTTAATACCTCATCCGAAGAGTATGTCTGATACAGGTTTTAATGTTTGTTCAGATACATCATCCAGGATCCTGTCGAAAGTATAGTCCAGTCGTACTGAACCGTCTTCATTCTCGATGATCAGTCCGCCAATACAATCGATCTCATCCATAAAGGTAAGGTCTGTCAATTCCCTGACCAGCTTTGCATCCCTTGCATTGGAATATACACTGGTGCCGTCACTTCCATGCTCATCAAGAATTGCTTTTAACATAGATGTATTCTTGTCTGGTGCCAGTGATGAGATAGCTTCTTTAGCTGACTGATAAACACTATCCAGTACATCCTTCTTAGCATTCAGTGCAGCTCTCTTGATCTCAAGTTGCGCACTTGATGTTTCCTGTTTGAGCCTTCTCTGGATATTTGCCTCTACTTCGGTCTTGCTGTCAGCTAAAATCTTTTCAGCTTCATTTTTTGCTTTGTCGATCATTGCTGCAGCTTCATCCTGTGCCTCAGCTTCAATATCGGCTACTTCTGTTTTTGCCTGTTCCAGGATATCATTTACAACATTTTCAAGTCCCATGTCCAATCTCCCGCTAACGGGTGTTAGTTCATGATACGAACCAAAGCAGTATGGCAACTACCAGACCAAAGATAACAATAGTCTCCGGGATAACGGTCATGATAAGACCCTTTCCGAACAGCTCTTCTCGTTCTGCCATTGCACCTACTGCTGCAGCGCCAATATCCTTTTCTGCAAGGGCCGATGCAATACCTGACAGTCCTACTGCCAGGCCTGCGCCGATTGCTATAAGTCCTCTCTGGTTTGCAAGTATCTGTTCAACTGATGCTTCTGCCAAATTTATATCTACCATTTATTTTACCTCTGTATATTTTCGATTATATCCGAATGAATTAAATTTACGACCACCGCCATGGTAGAATTTTGTAAAAAATTCTACATACTGCAACCTTAATGCATGCAGTCCCGGTGCTACGACACCAAGCACGGTGTTAACAGTGTGTCCGATCAGGAGCACAATAATTCCAAGTATTATGAACACTCCCCCTTCCGGAAAGAGCAAATTTGTCACAATATAATTTATTGCAAATGCAATACCTACAGAAGATAGACCCACGGCGGCCAACCTTGTATATGACAGGGTGTTACTGAGAATTGAAGGCAGTTCAAGAATGGCTGCCCCGCCTTCACCTGCAATAAGCATCACCACACCTATCACTGATATGACAATTCCACCGGTCTTACCAACAACAGGAATATATCCCAGGGCTGCAAGAGCAAATATGGCGATTCCCAGTTGAAGTACCATCCAGCTTATCTTTTCCAGCACCGCGGTCTTCAGACCGTGTGAGACGGCTTCGTTCCTGAAACCAAGAAGGAATCCCAGGTTCAGGTGCACAACACCGATAAGTGCTGATACTATTAAGAGTATGGGTATATCGTCCTTGCCAAGTCTATTAAGGATAGGCAGGGCATGGAAGTTATAGAATATCCCACCAAGGGCACTGTGTTCACCAAACAGTACTGCCACAATGCTATGGTGCCCAAAAACATGGAAACCGAATATTTCTGCGAACAGTACACCGAATATTGTTGTAGTGATACTGCAATAGACAAGCAGTGTTGCCAGTGGTCTCAGACCGCCGGTCTTTATCTTTGCCCTTCCTACCATTCCAAGTGTAAAGAGTACCAGACCATATCCTATATCTCCAAGCATGAGACCGTAGAATAATGGGAATGTGAAGAAAATAATAACTGATGGGTCGATCTCCTTATAGAGTGGTCTGGAATATAAGTCCATGATCGATTCAAGAGGCTTGACCAGTCCGGGATTATCATATTCCACGGGAATGGTACTGGATTCGATCTCTTCTTTCTCCACATCCAGTTTGGAAATCATCACACTGCCATTGAAATTTGTCTCAAGGGTCTCTTCCACCTGGTGGAACTTGTCATCAGCTATCCAGCAATCAATAATAAAAGTACTCTCAGATGTTGCAAAACGCAATGGTGCTTCTGCTTTTTCTGTAGTGATCGATAATATCTCATCTGAAGCAAGGATGAAATCCATATATTTACCTTTAAGATCGGCAATTTCATCTTCAAGTGAAGTTAGTTCAAGTTGTATGTCTTCTTTCCTGTTTTTCATCCCTGTCATAATCTTTCCGGGATTGCCTTCTAATTCAGGTACATGGATATCATTAAAGTAATATTTTTCAAGAATGTCAGTGACTTGCTCCTGGTACTCAACAGGCATAAATAAGGCAATAACATTTTTTTTGTTATAGGGTGATGAGAACAGTTCATAATTTGTTGTAATACTTCTGATCTCTTGTTCAATTCCGGATATTTCACCCTGGATATAACCTATGATGGCATTGATTGAACTATAACCCTTATAGTACTCAAGGTCCAGCGGAAGTAAAGACAGAGGTTCCAGCACGAAAATGGAATCGTCTATATTCTTTAGTTCAGTCCCAAGTACATTTTTCCGATCTAATAATTCGTTGACAATTGAATCCAGCTTTTCTAATTTTGCATCAAGTTCATTTAAAATTGCATCTTCATTTTGAAGCTTCTCGGAATGTGTCGGTTTTATACCTAGAAAATTTGTAAGTGATCGTAGCTTGACCAATTTATTAGAGGCTTCCGAAGCCACTTCACCGGGTTTGCCAATAGTAAGAAATGAATCGTCCTCAGTGAAATCTTCTACATGGATACACTGTATTGAATGCAAGATGTCCACAGTCGGATGCAATAATTTCTTATTGCCTATAATTACTGCTTTTGAAACTTTTTTGGCTTTAAGCATGCATGCTCCTCTCAAATTGTTCCACAAGATATTCTGTGGCTTTTGCTACATTGCTATTTGCCTTCGATTTTATTGATTCTGCAGCAGTGATCCCTTCTTTTAACATTTTCTCTTTTTCTGATTTTATTTCCTCTTTTGCCAGGGAAATTTTCGAATCAGCAATTACCGCAGTCTCGTTCTTAGCTTCATTGATCAATTCTCTTGACCGGTTCTTTGCTTCGAGGACTTTTTTGGCTTTAGCTTCATTTGCCTCAGTTATCATTGTCCTTGTATCTTCTTCGGCTTTCTTGATCTGAGATAAAATATTGGCCTTTGTCATATTATTTCCACCGTTCTGAATAGTTTTATTCAACCACTAATATATATTTTAGAATTGTCCTTAATATTATTATTTAATAAGGATAAGCATCGTTATATCTGCTATATGACAATACATAAATTCCTGTTTTTTTGAAGTAATACATCACCTGGGATAAGTAAGTCTGAAATTCAACTCTTTCATTGAACATATAGTAGATAAATTATTCGGTTTTACAGTATTATTCCAATAGCAGGTGGCCAATTTATCATGGATATAGATGATTATTTTTTATTACTCCGATCAATCTCATCTACTATAGTATCGGCAATCTCATTACAGGTTGTATGCCTGGGACCATCCGCCAGGTGTACCTTCAATGTTAGAATACCATCTGCAAGTTCACTCCTTACCAGGAATGTATCGCCTCTGGTGGCGATGCGGCTGTATTTTTTATTCAGGTGTGAATAAAGTATCCGAAACCTGAAATCAATGGTACCATTCTGATCAATGTCCAACATTATATTTTCCAGGTTTTGATTGGTCAATGGCACGAAATCCACATTTGCTTGTGCGACATCAATGGCAATATTTCGTTTTGTATCCAAGGTTTCCCCTTTATTTCCAATCAATTTGAATGACCCGGATTTGTTATTCATTCCTGTAAATGTTTTTACAAGATATGGAAGGTCGGCCCAAAAACTGTACTTTTGGGTAAAATCAATATTATGAAGGGGAAATTGATGATATTTTCTTTTTCTCATTTCCAAACCTAATCACCAAAGTCTATTAAATCAAATTACATGATAAAATCATCGTAATGCATTTAACCGGAAAGTTATATCCCGATTTTTGCATTTTTAAGCGCATAAATTAAGTTTATTCAGGATGTTATTCTGTTTTTTCGTAACCTCTGTAATAATAATATCGTCATGTACACATACCTGCCCCGTCCATTGACAGCCTTCACCTTACGTATTACATAACTGGCCCTGGCTACTTCAGTCCAGTGTACCGGCTACACTTGAAAAGCAGGAGCCCGGGTAATCACTCAGAATTCGATAGATTCCAGCCTCAACAGTTCCAGTTTAAGTACTGCTCCCAGGGAATAGCCACCGGGCCCATGTTTTGAGACTATGCGGTGACATGGGATAATTACAGGCACCCTGTTCGACCCAAGGGCATTTCCCACGGCCCTTACTGCTTTTGGCCTGCCGACCATACTGGCAAGCTGGGAATAGGTAATACAAGTGCCCCAATGGATGGACCTGGTGGCAGTAAGCACTTCCTGCTGGAACGGTGTGAAACAAGATAGGTCCACATTATAGGATGAGAAATCTACATTTTCTCCCATGAAGTATCTTTGCAGGTCAGAAGTTACCGGGAGGGTCATTCTCTCATCACCAGGACGTTGCTCAAATAACTTCACAGACCTGACAGACGCAGGACCTGCTTTCACAGCCACCCACCTTTTCACTTTGTTAGCAAAAAAGCATTCCATTGCATATTTTTCCATAATTATATGATATACCAATCTGAATCGTCTGTTACTCGAACATTTGTTCTCCGGATATCTGTTACCGTATCATTTGAAGTTGCCCGGACATCTGTTACCGTATCATCTGAAGTTGCCCGGACATCTGTTACCGCATCATTTGAAGTATCCAGGCCAGCCGCCCGGCAGATAGCTTCATCGAAATCCCTCTGGTATTCCTGATGATAAAGACTTCCGAAGCTGAATTTTAAATCTGGATTGTGGAGCTTTTCCATTGTCCCGGGCTTTGGTACAATATCCACCTTGACCTGGCTAAGTTCAACTGCCTTTTCCATGGCCAACCTGAAATCTCCCAAACAATACGCTATCCTGTGTCTGTAATGCTGCTTTGTCAACTCAAGATAACGTGCCAGTCTCCGGCTCTCTAACTTGTGGAATTCCCGTTTGACCTTAGGCACGTCACACCGCCCCAGCATGAACTGGTAATCCATAAACGGATATTCGGTATCCAGTTCCCTGGGCGTTACGCCGCAGGTACCAAATACCACTACGTGGACCTGGTCATGAGTGAGGTGCCTGAATATAATACTGTCAAACATTTTATGGGACGGACTTTCATGATATGGTTTTGCTTTTGAACATGGAACAAAAATGCATATCTCCCGCTTTGGGGGTTCATATTCGGTGAGAACCCATTCAACAGCCCTGACCATATCAGGGTGTTTTATCACATTTTCACCGATCAGGGGTTCAGTGGATCGTTCATGTTCGGGTATTATCACTTTTTCACCACAAGTACTGGTATGCGTGATATTTTAATAAGTTTTCCAGCTACACTTACAAGTCCAAGTTTCTGTGAACTGGTCCTGAACACCTGAAGTTCTAAGGGTCTCAACCCGTATACGGCCTGAAATCCCATTTCTGGGCCTTGATCAGGTCCAGCAGTAGCCTGCCCTTCTCAGGTGGCAATGACAGCAACAGTGCGGCAACATGCTTACACATCCTGCGCCTTGCAGTGCCCCGCCGCCAGTCCTGGCAGTCGTGCAGGATAGCGGTTCGGGGTCAATGTACCTGTCCTTCCACGGCGGGAGGATGTACAAGGATGCTGCACGGCTGAAAGTGTACAGGAAGGACGGTAAGTTCCCCAGGGTCACACAATACACTGGTGTCAAGGCGTTGCGAGAGGTGCTGCAGGAGGATGCACGGTTCCCTGCCAGTAAGGAGGAGTTGATAAAAGCGCAGGGCTGGAAAGTGATCGATGTGGAGGGGGACAGACGTGTTCATACCAAAGTGCTACTTGAAAAACTGCATAAAGGGATGTACTGGAGCGTGGGGGAAGTGGTAGAAGGACTGAAAGGGGTGGAAGGACTGGGAGGGAGGGAAGGATTGGAAGAATTTACTTCCAACTAATGGATCTATTACACTTCCACTGTCAATGCAAACCTTTGCTCGCTGCCGGTCAGGTTCTCAAACGAACGGCTATACACGCCTGTGACCTGCTGCGTCCCGCTGGCAGTGGCCTTAATATCCCATTCATGAATGCCGCCCGCACCTATAAGTCCGGGGGCGGAAGATGAGTAATTGTCGCTCATGATCTCAAGACCACCGGTTGTCTCCAGGGTCCACTGGTATCCTGTTGTGGGGTTCTCCTTCAATTTGATCCGGAAGGTATCGCCCGTATCCAGTTCCACTGAGCTGCCGTTATTATCCTCTGTAAAGACATTTGCCCCGGAAACACCCCCTACATCTTCGATGATGTTATCAATGGAGAGTTCAAAGGAATCTGTTACAGTGTTGACATTAACGTCATACGTACCCGCCTTCAAACCGTATACATCAAGCGGGACCACTTTTTCGTAGGGTACAATGGCCTGTGTACACATCATATCTTTTGGTCGTTTTGTTGTTATCGTAACTGTGAATGTATTGCCGTCTGTTTTTTCTTCAACCCTGTCAATCTCGGTACATCCGTCTGGCAGGTAGCCTCTTGCGACTACATGTATCTGTACAGGAAATGATTCGAGAACCAGTATTTCGATGGATTCGACCACGGCAGTTCCATATATGTAATCCCCGTCCTGTGATTCATTTTTGTTATCCTGCGTATCTGAATCTGAATCTATGGATGAATCGGGAGCCTGTGTGCATCCGCTCAGGGTAATCAGTGAAGTAATGATCATCAGGACGATCAAACGGATTGTTGATTTCTTTATCAATTTGACATCTCCATTCTTAATTTTGACATATAGAAGAAGACGTAGATTTTATATATCTTTTGCCTTGACTGCGAATTGGTTTGCAGTTAATTTCATTTAGAGAACCTGAGCCTTGAAATGCCCATGTTCACTTTGAGTTTCAACTCATCAGGCACGCTGTCCATCAATTCCGGCTTTAGATAGACCGCCCTGGCCCAGGCGTGGGCTGCCTTATCATACCTGCCCTTGTTATAGCAGGCCAATCCCATACCCTGATGTCCTTCGATAAAACTGTGGTCCAGCTTTGTGACCTGCTCAAACTCCTTTATCGCATCCTCATACTTCTCAAGCTCCAGATAGACATGTCCAAGATTATTACGGGCCAGGACATATTCAGGATCAAGCCTGATAGCTTCCTGGAATTCCTTTACTGCCTCCTGGTATTTTTTTTGTCCGGCAAAGATGTGGCCCAGACTGTTATGTGCCGGCACATAGTCAGGATCAAGCCTCAAGGCTTCCTTAAGCTCAAAGATCGCTTCACTATATCGCCCCTTCCCGGTATAGACATGTGCAAGGTTGCTGTGTCCTTCTATGTATCCCGGGTTGAGCCCTAATACCTTCTTGAGTTCCCCTATAGCTTTTTCATTCCTGCCCATCCTGTCATAGATCACAGCCAGGTTATTGTGGGCTTCAATATAATCAGGATCAAGTTCGAGAGCCTCCCTATACTCTGCGATTGCCTCCCCGTACCTGCCAGCTGTATCATATACAATGCCCAGGTTATTATGGATAATATGACTAAGACCAATATCTGTGGTCACCTGGAAGAAATAGTAATATTTCATCAACAAACCGGATGTCTCCTCATCCAGTCCGGATATCTCGTTAGGATTTTTAAGATAATAAAAATTATCCCGCCTGTCATATACCTGCTTGACATTTACTTCCTTTATCGCATCCAGGCTGAAATCAATGAACATCATTGAACCGGGCGAA
>SWBW01009864.1_pt1 | contig 48398 bp, 42 predicted proteins | sample 4693041 | NCBI WGS metagenome assembly SWBW01 (sample SAMN10267271, study PRJNA491770) | bioreactor metagenome | isolation source: DHS bioreactor inoculated with marine methane seep sediment | place: Japan: Omine Ridge, Nankai Trough | collected 2006-05-06 | reverse complement strand
AAAAAATTATCGAGGAGGAAGACCGGCAAGGACGAAAATTGGCCAAAAAGGAACGTACTGCCATAAAGGATGAGCTGGTTTTTGAGTTACTGCCCAAGGCTTTCAGCTTTTCGCGCAAAACCTACGCTTATATCGACCCGAAAGGCGGCTGGCTGGTCGTTGACGCCGCCTCGGCAAAAAAGGCCGAGGATTTGCTCAGCAATCTGCGCAAATGCCTGGGCTCATTGCCGGCCGTACCGCCCAATACCGTGGAAAAACCGGTTGCCACGATGACCCATTGGCTGCTCCATCATGAGACACCGGCCGACATCACCATTGAGGACGAATGCGAACTGCGCTCCCCCGAAGAGGAAGGCGGCATTATTCGCTGCAAGCGACATGACCTGGCGCTGCCGGAGATTAAAAACCATCTCGACACCGGCAAGGAAGCGATTAAACTGGCCATCAGCTGGGACGACCGGCTATCCTTCATTATCGACGAACATTTAGCGATCAAACGCCTGCGCTTTCTTGACTTGATCCAGGATCAGGCCGCCAATATCGAAGCCAGTGATGAGGCCGAACAGTTCGATGTGGATTTTTCGATCATGTCGCTGGAACTGGCCAATTTTTTACCTCGTCTGATGGAACTATTCGGCGGAGAGAATAAGGCATGACCCTTTTAACGACCAGTCCATTAAGAAAATACCTTCCGGCACTTTTTGCGGCGGCGCCTTGTGCCAGACACAAGTTAACGATCGGCATTTTTATCGGCGGACTGGTCGTTTTATTGCTGCTGGCGCCCAGCCTGCCTGTTTCGGCCGCAACCTATGACCGGCCCGACAATCCGGGCGACAGTTTGATCAGCGACGAGCTGGCCGATGAACTTTACACCACCGCCAAGCATGAGGACACGCTGCTCGATATAGCCCGGAATTTCGATATGGGGCAGATCGAAATCCTGCTGCTAAACCCGGACGTGGACAGATGGCTGCCGGGGCAAGGCACCCGGGTCAGATTATCCAATCTGCGCTTGCTGCCCGATACTCCCAGGCAAGGCCTGACGCTGAACCTGCCTGAATATCGCATGTATTATTTCCCTGCCCCTCAAGCGGGCGAAAAACCGGTCGTTAAAACCTTCCCCATGAGCATTGGCCGCGTGGACTGGCAAACGCCGCTAGGGCAAACCAAAGTTATCCGTAAAGTCAGGAACCCGACCTGGACGCCACCGGCATCGATCCGGGCGGAACATGCCGCCAAAGGCGATATTCTGCCGGCTGTCTGGCCGGCGGGGCCTGACAATCCGCTCGGACTGTTTGCGATGTATCTTGGCACACCGGGCTATTTGATTCACAGCACCAACAAGCCTTTCGGCGTCGGCATGAGAGTCAGCCACGGCTGCATTCGCATGTATCCGGAAGACATTGAAAAACTATTTCCGGAAATAAAAGCAGGCACGCCCGTCTATATCGTCAATCAACCGATCAAGGTCGGCTGGCATCAAGACACGTTGTATATCGAAATTCATCCGACCCTGGCCGAAACCGAGTCCGAAGACGAAAACGGAACCGTTCCCGAGCTGACCGAGGAAAGATACATGGCCAGTCTGGAGTTGGCGCTAAAACTGATTGAGCGCGCTAACAGCCAGCAAATGCCGGTTATCGATGGCGAGGCATTAAAAAAGGCCTTGCAACAGCACAACGGCATCCCTACTGCTATTTATAAACGCCCCGCCACGAGTCAGGAAGCCCCGGAGTCCCCTTAAAATTTTCCCAAAAAAAAAGCCCGCTGGGTAATCCCAACGGGCTTTTTCATGCTCCCAAAAATAATGACTTATTTCATCATTGATTTTTTGAACATACGATCCAGTTTGCTGTTGGTGTCTTGCGCGTATTGAGCCGCACGGTTAGCAGCCGCTTCCGCGTCAGCAGCTTTTGCAGCTGCATCGGCAGCCGCGCGTTGTGCGCTAGCCGCATCGGATGATGCTTGTGAAACCTTGGAATTCAGACCATCAATTTGTGATTGCAGATTATCAATGTCTGAAGTGCTGGCGCAACCAACAGCCAAAGTAGCAGCCATAGCAATCATTGATAATTTAATTACTTTTTTCATATTATTTTTCCTTATTTTCAGAGTTGTTACTACATAAAGAGTACTTCCAGGTTAGAATTTTGCACTGTTTTTGAGTTTCTTTCCAGCTTTATTTTATCCTGACAATCGTCCCTTTATCTATCCATTGACTCAAGTGATCAATCTGCCTATTGGTTAAAGCAATACAACCATGAGTCCAATTCATCATCTTATGAATTTTCTCATCGGCCCGTCCCAAACCGTGAATACCTATGCGCCCGCCTAGCGGCGTATTTTGCGGAGGCACTTGATGATGCTTGTGCGCATATACGATGTTATTATAGGTGGCACGGTCTATCAACCCCTGTTCCATTGCCTTTTCGGCATCTTTCGCGGAAGGGTAGGTTAAACCAAAAAACCGCCTGAAAGCACTCTTCTCACCAATCCAGCCGATCCTGTAGTCCCCGTAAGGCGTAATATTGTCGCCCCGATGGTGCTTGAACCCGGCACCTCCCTGGCCGATCGCAATGTCATTCAGGGTATCAAGCGTCTGGTCCCCCTTTTTTACCTCAATCTTTAGCGCGCTCGTATCGACCAGCAGCCATATATCCTCAACTGCCGATACAACCGTAGCATAACAACTACAACACAGTAATAAATAAATTCGCCACATAAATAATCTACACTGGAATAAAGGTCACTTATACTTTAGCTTATCAAGATAATTCATAAGCATTAAGGTACAGCCATGCAAATAGAAACTATCACCACCCATCCTTATGACGACCAGAATCCAGGCACATCCGGGCTGCGAAAAAAAGTAAAAACATTTCAGCAACCGGGTTATCTGGAAAATTTTGTTCAGTCCATCTTCGATTCCCTGGACGACTTTGCCGGCAAAACGCTCGTACTGGGCGGTGACGGCCGCTATTTTAACCGAGCTGCCATACAAATCATCATTAAAATGGCGGCCGCCAATGGTTTTGGCGAACTGATCATCGGCCAGGGCGGTTTACTGTCCACCCCCGCCGCATCGCATCTGATCAGAAAGAACCAGGCATTCGGCGGCCTGGTTCTTTCCGCCAGCCACAATCCGGGCGGTCCCGATGAAGATTTCGGCATTAAATACAATGTCGCCAACGGCGGGCCCGCGCCGGAAAAATACACGGCGGCCTTCTATCAATGCAGCCAAGCCATCGACTGTTACAAAATTGCAGCCATGGCTGATATAGACCTGGACAGCATCGGCACGCAACAAGTCGGCGATATTAAAATCACGATTGTTGATCCTGTGACTGATTATGCCGAGCTGATGCAGTCTATTTTCGATTTCCCGTTATTGAAACAAAGCATCGGCTCCGGCTATATCCGCTTGTGCTTCGATGCCATGCACGCCATTACCGGCCCTTACGCCAAAAGAATACTCGAAGACATGCTCGGCGCCAAGCCCGGTTCTGTCATCAATGCCGAACCGCTAGAGGATTTTGGCGGCCATCATCCCGATCCCAACCTGGCGCATGCGCAGGAATTGGCGGCGAAAATGTTCGGTCCTGACGCGCCGACGTTCGGCGCGGCTTCCGATGGCGACGGTGATCGCAACATGATCATGGGCAGCCATATCTTCGTCACGCCCAGCGACAGCCTGGCCATTATGGCGGCCAATGCCCATCTTATTCCGGCCTATGCCAAGGGCTTAAGCGGCGTTGCGCGCTCCATGCCGACCAGCCAGGCCGTCGATCGGGTCGCGGCCAAATATGCTATTCCCTGCTATGAAACGCCGACCGGCTGGAAATTTTTCGGCAATCTGCTCGATGCGGGCAAGATCACGATCTGCGGCGAAGAAAGTTTCGGCACCGGCTCTGACCATGTCCGGGAAAAAGACGGTTTATGGGCCGTGCTGTTCTGGCTGAACCTGATCGCCAGAAAGCGTCAACCGGTTGCCGATATTGTCCATGACCACTGGCTGAAATTCGGCCGCGATATCTACAGCCGCCACGATTATGAAGCCGTGTCCAGCGACATCGCCAACGGCATTATCGAACATCTCAGGTCCCGGCTGCCGACACTGGCAGGCCAGGCGTTCGGTGAATACATCATTAAATACGCCGACGAATTCAGCTATCAGGATCCTATAGACAACAGCATCAGCCACAATCAGGGCATACGCATCGGCTTTGAAAACGGCTCGCGCATTGTCTTCCGCCTGTCAGGCACCGGCACGGTCGGCGCCACCTTAAGGATCTATCTGGAACGGTTCGAGGTCGATGCCGAAAAGCACGATCAGGATGCGCAAGCCGCGCTGGCCGATTTAATCGATCTCGCCGAACAGCTGAGCGAGATCAAAAAACGCACCGGCCGGACCGAGCCGACGGTCATTACCTGACAAAAGGCGAAGGGTGCGGGGTTCAAGCCCTGCACCTATAGCTCAATATCATGGGCAATGCCATGCATGAGGCAAATTAGCAGTACACCGGCCAGGATCAGGGTAATCTGCTGCAAGGAGGTCTTCATATCGGTCTTTTTGTGCAGCGACGGTATCAGGTCCGCGACCGCGATATAAATAAAGCTTGAAGCCGCCAAGGCCAGAAAATACGGCAGACTGTCATGCAAATCACCCAGGCTGAAATAGGCCAGCACTCCGCCCACCACTGTGGTCAGACTGGCCAGCACGTTATAGAGCAGCGCCTTGCCTTTGCTATAGCCGCTCTGCAATAAAATCGCGAAATCGCCGACTTCCTGCGGGATCTCGTGCGCGGCGACCGCCAGGCTGGTCACGATGCCCAGCTTCACGTCGGTCAGGAACGCGGCCGCGATCAAAACCCCATCGACAAAGTTGTGAATGCTGTCACCCAGGATGATCAATGTGCCGGCAGACTTGCCATGACCATGACTGTTGTGCGCATGCCCATGATCATGCGCCTCTTCATCGCCGTGTGCCTCGCAACCGCCGCCGTAATGGCAATGCCGCCAGATCAGCAGTTTTTCCAGCACGAAAAAACCGAGCACGCCAGCCAGAATCGTCCCGGACAAGGGCTGAATCTGTTCCGGCCTGACATCCTCGAACGCATGAGGAATCAAGCCCCAGAAAGCGACGGCCAACAGCGCGCCAATAGCAAAACTGATGCCATGCGGCAAAACCGCTTCCCTATGCTTGTCCGGCATTAATAGAAAGACTGCGGCGGCCATCACGCTTAAAAGACCACCTATGGCGGTAAAAATAACAATAAATACCAATAAACTCACTACTTCAGTCTCTCCAGATTAATGTCGCCATACGTCCTGTCTCTTTATCCCGGCGATAAGAATAAAAACGCTCATGATCCGTGACGGTGCAGAAATGACCGCCATAGATATTATTTATGCCCAATACGGCCAGATCGATACGGGCCAGCTGATAAATATCAGCCAACCATTTGCCGTTACCGCGCGCTTTAAACGCCGGCGCGAAAGCCGCTGACTTTTCAATGAAAGCCTCACGCACTTCGGCACCGACCTCAAAACGCTCGGGCCCGATCGCAGGCCCCAGCCAGACCAGCAGTTCCCGACTGCGCATCGCCGCGACCGTATTGCCGATCACGCCGGACAGCAAGCCTCGCCAGCCGGCATGGATGGCCGCAATCTCGGTACCTTCGGTATTACAGACCAGCAGCGGCAAGCAATCGGCGGTCAGCACCGCGCAGACGATCCCCGGCTTATCGGTGTAGCTTGCATCGGCCTGTACCAGCGCCTGGATTCTTCCGGCGTCAATGGCATTATTGCTGTGTATTTGCTCCAGCCAGACAGGCTCGGCAGGCAGTTTCAGCATGGTTTTGATAATATGCCGATTCCGCTCGACCGCACCGGCCTGATCGCCGACATGGGTGGCCGGATTCAAACTGCTGAAGCCGCCGCCGCTGAAGCCGCCGGTGCGCAATGTGGTCACGGCATGCACGCGGCCGGGAGCGGGCCAGTCCGGCTCCAGCCAGTGTTTATTGCTGGTCATTTTCGGATAACGCTTCAAGCAGACTGACCATGTCTTCGGGCAGGGGCTGCTCCCATTCCAGATATTCATCGGTGACCGGGTGCTGCAGTCCCAGTTTTGCCGCGTGCAGCGCCTGACGCTTAAAATTGCGCAATTCCAGTTCCAAGCGCTCACTGCAGTTAGGCGGCATTTGAAAGCGCCCGCCGTAAACCTGATCGCCGACCAACGGATAGCGGATATGCGCCATGTGCACGCGAATCTGATGGGTCCGGCCGGTTTCGAGTTTGACCCGGATCAAGGTATGGCCGGTAAAGCGCTGAATGACCCGGTAATGGGTCACGGCAAACTTGCCCGATTCCCTGACCGCGTAGCGTTTACGGTCGGTGGGATGCCGGCCGATCGGTTCCTCGACCGTGCCGCCGGCGGTCATGCGCCCGCGCGTAACGGCCAGGTATTCCCGGGTAATCTCGCGCTCCTGCAGTTGCTGCGCCAGGCTGTTGTGCGCCTGCAGGGTTTTGGCGATCATCAGCAGTCCGCTGGTATCCTTGTCGATCCGGTGAATAATGCCGGCGCGGGGCAAGGTCTCCAGATTCGGTTCATGATGCAGCAAAGCATTCAGCAAGGTGCCGTTCCAGTTCCCGACCGCCGGATGCACGACCAGTCCGGCCGGCTTGTTGACGATCAACAAGCTCTCGTCTTCGTAAACAATGTCCAAGGGAATTTCTTCAGGCTCGCAGGCAATCACCACTTCCGGTTCGGCATCCAGGGTTATTTCCTCGCCGCCCTCCAGCTTGTCCTTGGGCTTGAGCAACAAGCCGTTAACCTGCACGCGGCCTGATTTGATCCAGGTTTGCAATTTGCTGCGCGAATAATCGGCAAACAACTCCGCAAGCACCTGATCCAAACGCATACCGGCCAATTCTAAAGGCACTTCTGCCGTTAATCTGGTCATAACAAATTCTTCTGATTAACTCGATGTTAAGTTATACTCGCCGGTTATATGGTCATTTCAAGCACCGCGGCCATATCCTGCGAGAAAACCTCTAATATTACAACGTGTCGTTAGCACCATGCGATTAATTTTAATAAAATTTTTATTCATCGGCTGTTTAAGCCTGTCTATCGGGGGCTGCGAGACGCTTAAAGGCTTGACCGCCGGCGACGCTGCCGATACAACGGACGAATACGTGGACTGGAATGCCGAGAAATTTCGCACGGAGGCCAAGGCGGCCGTGGATGCCGGTAATTATGAAAAGGCCATCAAACTCTACGAGGCGCTGGAATCGCGCTATCCCTTTGGCGCAGAGGCGGCGCAAACCCAGTTGGATGTGGCTTACGCCTATTTCAAAGGAGATGATCCCGAAGCGGCAATCGCCGCCGCCGACCGCTTTATCAAGATCAACCCTAGAAGTCCCGGCGTCGATTATGCCTACTATTTGAAAGGACTGGTCAATTACAACCGCGGCATCGGCTTTATTGACCGTTTTCTGCCGACCGATACGTCGCAACGCGATCCGGGCAGCGCGCGCGATGCCTACGATAATTTTGCCGAACTGCTGCGCCGGTTTCCGGAAAGCAAATACGTACCCGATGCCAAACAGCGCATGATCGCGCTCAAAAACAACCTGGCCATGCATGAAGTCCACGTTGCCCGCTTTTACATGAAGCGCAAGGCTTATGTGGCCGCCGTCAACAGAGCGAATTACGTCGTGGAAAAATACCAGCGCACGCCCGCCGTTCCCTATGCGCTGCAAATCCTGCAGGAAGCCTATACGGCGCTTCAGATGACCGAACTTGCCGCGGATACGGCCCGAATTTACGAAATGAATTATCCGGACGGCCCGCCGGTGCCCGAACATAAAAGTTCCACGTTATCGCACAAAATCTGGGATTTCATCGGCCTGGAAAAATAACGATGGGACCCGCGTTTAAAGCGCAGGCCTGGAAGGCGGGTTATCCTCTAATACTCGCCTTTTTAGGAATGGGCATAAAATAAGACCCGCAAGAGGCAGGATTTCTGTTCATGTTCAATGACTGCATGGACAGGAAATGATCCCGTCATTTCTCTGCATTCACCCCATCCATGGTGCTCATGCAGTCGTGCTCACGCCCCTTACCTACATCCCTGTAGGCAAAGCTTCCGTTCCTGCTCACGCCCCTTGCCTACATCCCTGTAGGCAAAGCTTCCGCTCCTGCTCACGCCCCTTGCCTACATCCCTGTAGGCAAAGCTTCCGCTCCTGCTCACGCCCCTTGCCTACATCCCTGTAGGCAAAGCTTCCGCTCCTGCTCACGCCCCTTGCCTACATCCCTGTAGGCAACGCCGGGGATGGTCGGCAAGACAAGCCGGTTGCGGGAATTATAAAACTCCCGTTCCTTTTCATCTAACCTTTATTTTACCCTCGAGTTCTACTATTTTATCCTCGAGTTCTGCCTGGCTCATATGCCGCACATCCTCGCCCTTGACCATGTAGATAATGTTTTCGCAGATGTTGACCGAATGATCGCCGATTCTTTCAAGCGACCTGGCCGTCCACAGAACATCCAGCGTGCGCGTGATATTTCTCGGGTCTTCCATCATGCGCGTGATCAATTGCCGGATAATGCTGCCGTATTCACGGTCGACATATTCATCTCTCCCGGTAATAGCCGTCACGTCCTCGATGCTCATCCGTGCAAAGGCATCCAAGGCGCCATGCAGCATCTCCTTGACCAGATCGGCCATATGCTGCAGTTCATAATACTGCTCATGTTTACCTTCAGTATCCGATAGACGCATCGCCATTTCGGCAATGCGCTCGGCCATGTCGCCGACTCTTTCCAGCTCGTTAATGGTTTTGATGACCGTGATCAACAACCGTAGATCGAATGCCGCCGGCTGTCTCAGTGCCAGGATCTGCATGCATTCCTGATCGATGAGCATTTCCAGCGCGTCGACCTGATTATCCTGCTTGATGACCAATTCAGCCATTTCCGTATCGCCGGTCATGAAGGCTTCTACCGCTTGCGCTATCTGCTGCTCGACCAGCCCGCCCATCGTTAATACATTATTGCGGATGTCTTCCAGTTCTTTATTGAACTGCCCTGAAATATGTTGCCCAATTTTACTGTTATCCATGATTCTCTCCCGGTTTAACCATACCTTCCGGTAATGTAATCTTCTGTCTGTTTCTTTTTGGGATTGGTAAACAGCTCGCTGGTATGTCCCATCTCGATCAATTCGCCCATGTACATAAAAGCCGTGTAATCCGAAACGCGTGCCGCCTGCTGCATATTGTGCGTCACGATAACAATGGTGTATTTTTCTTTCAGTTCATTGATCAGCTCTTCAATTTTCAAGGTTGAGATCGGGTCCAGGGCCGATGCCGGCTCATCCAGCAACAACACTTCAGGCTCGATGGCAATGGCTCTGGCAATGACCAGTCGTTGCTGCTGGCCGCCCGACAATCCCAAGGCATTATCATTCAGGCGGTCTTTGACCTCGTCCCAGATGGCCGCGCCGCGCAAGGCGTTCTCGACCGTTTCTTCCAGGGTGCGCTTGTCGTTGATGCCCTGAATTCTGAGTCCATAGGCGACATTTTCAAAGATCGACTTGGGAAAAGGATTGGGCTTTTGGAACACCATGCCTACGCGTCTGCGCAAAGCCGCGACATTAACCGACCTGTTATAGATATCTTCATTTTCGAGCAGAATTTTACCTTCGATCCTGACATTATCGACCAGATCGTTCATGCGGTTGATGCAGCGCAGCAGCGTGGATTTGCCGCAACCGCTAGGGCCGATATAGGCGGTTACCTTTTTCTTGGGCATTTCCATATTGATGCCGTGCAAGGCCTGCTTTTCGCCATAGAACAGTTTCAAGTTTTCTATTTTGATACAGACTTCCTGCCGGCCCTGCGATTTTGCCTGACTGCGTAAAATGGAATCCATATCGATTGCGTGAGTTCGTACGTTTTGTGTTGCCATTCTTGATTAACCTTCCAGTGCCCGGTATTTTTCGCGCAAGTGATTTCTGATTTGAACCGCCGCCAGATTAAGTCCGATGATGACTATGACCAGCAGCAATGATGTGGCGTAAACCAAAGGCCTGGCCGCCTCTACGTTCGGGCTTTGAAAACCGACATCATAAATATGAAATCCCAAATGCATAAATTTTCTGTCCAAATGTAAAAAAGGGAAATTGCCATCCAACGGTAATGACGGCGCCAGCTTGACCACCCCGACCAGCATCAAGGGCGCCACTTCGCCGGCCGCCCGCGCGACGGCCAGAATCAGTCCGGTCATCATGGCCGGACTGGCCATCGGCAATACCGTGCGCCACAGCGTCTCCAGCTTGGTCGCGCCCAGAGCCAGACTGCCTTCGCGTATCGACTTGGGGATACGCGCCAGGCCTTCCTCGGTAGAGACGATCACTACCGGCAACGTCAACAGCGCCAGCGTGATAGAGGCCCACAGCAGTCCCGGCGTACCGAAAACCGGCGCGGGCGCCGCTTCGGGATAAAACAGCCGGTCGATATTGCCGCCGACGATATAGACGAAAAAACCCAGGCCGAAGACGCCGTAAACGACCGAAGGCACCCCGGCCAGGTTGTTTACGGCAATCCTGATCAGCCGCGTCATGAAGCCCTGTTTGGCGTATTCGCGCAAATACACGGCGGCAATCACGCCAAACGGCGTCACGATAATCGACATGATGATCACCATCATGACCGTGCCGAAAATCGCCGGAAAAATACCGCCTTCGGTATTGGCCTCGCGCGGACTGTCAGTTAAGAACTCGATCAGCTTGCGGCCATAGTGAACGGTTTTATCGCCTAGGCTCATGGCATTCGGCCGATACAGCCTGACCACTTTGTCCAGCGGTATTTCAAGCTCCTTGCCGCTTGCGGTTCTCGCCACCAGGCTATCGCGCCGGATTTGCCGGTACAGTTCACCCAATTGCTCCTGATAGCGTTCATAGTCGGCCTCATAGTCCGCTTTTTCTGCCGCGATCCGTTTCTCCGCCGCCGGCTCCCAACGGTTTTCCAGTTCGAAGCGCTTCTGTTTAAGCCTTAAGCGCTCCAGGCCATAGTTGATGGCGCCGATTTCTTTTTTCTCGATCCGCGTTATCTCCTTGAAGATCGCCGCGGCCGCCGCTATTCTCTCCTGCACGACGGGCAGCGCCTGCTCGCCGGCAGCGATCGTGTTGCCGCCTTCCTTAACGGCAATCAGATAACCATAAAAATTGCCCCATTCCCGACGCTCCAGAACGATGATGTCGGCGGGGAAACGCTGGCGCTGGATATTGCGCTCCCGTATCCAGCGGAAGTCGGCGCCGGTCAGGTCACGGTTGCCGGTCTTGATCAGGTATTGCACCAGCGTGTCTTCATCTTCCGCCATGTCATAGCCGGCCGCTTTTGCCATGGCGGCGCCGGTGACACTGGTATCGGTGATCTGGCCGACCAAGGTTTCGGGCTGCCCACCCTGTTCCTGATAGACGAACTCGGCTACCTGGAACGGCCAGAAGTGCCCGCCCCCTTTGACAGTCACCAGGCCCAGCAAGCCGACGACAAAAATAAGGCAGATACTGACCGCTCCCGCATTGAGCCATATCCACGGCGACCCGCTTTTAAACCATTGCTTGATCATAACGAACTGTATTTTTCACGTAAGCGCTGGCGAATGATCTCGGCCAGCGTGTTAACAATAAAGGTGAACAGAAACAATACCAATGCCGCCAAAAACAGGACCCGGTAGTGTGTGCTGTTGACTTCCGCTTCCGGCATTTCGACGGCAATATTGGCCGATAACGTGCGCATGCCTTGAAAGACGCTTAAATCCATGACCGGCGTATTGCCCGTCGCCATCAAGACAATCATGGTCTCGCCGACGGCCCGTCCCAACCCGATCATGATCGCCGAAAATATGCCGGGACTGGCCGTCAACAGCACCACCCTGATCATGGTCTGCCAAGGCGTGGCGCCCAAGGCCAGGGAGCCGACCGTCAAATGTTTCGGGACGCTGAAAATGGCGTCCTCGGCAATCGAAAAAATCGTCGGGATCACGGCGAACCCCATTGCCACGCCGACCACCAGGGCATTGCGCTGGTCATAACCAATGCCCAGTTCGGCTTTAAGCCACTCGCGCAGACTGCCGTTGAACAATAACGCTTCCAGCGGTTCGCTGACCGCAAAAGCCAGCCAACCGCTTAATAAAATGACCGGTATCAGCAACGCCGCGTCCCAGCCTTCCGGTACTTGTTGCCGTATGGTTTCGGGCAGATTATGCCAGAACGCGGCAAACAGCATCACGGCCAGCGGCACCAGCATAAACAACGCAAACAGCCCCGCCAGGTGCGTCTCAATAAAAGGCGCCAGCCAGAGACCCGCCAGAAAGCCCAGAATAACGGTCGGCAACGCGCCCATCATTTCGATGCTCGGCTTGACGTAGCGGCGCATGGCTGGCGCCATGAAGTAGGCGGTATAAATAGCCCCCATCAATGCCAACGGCACGGCAAACAGCATCGAATAAAACGCCGCCTTCAGTGTGCCGAACACCAGCGGCACCAGGCTGTATTTAGGTTCAAAATCATTGCTTGCCGAAGAGGACTGCCAGATATAATTGGGCTTCTGATAGCTTTCGTACCAGACTTCCTGCCAAAACACCTGCATCGAAACTTCCGGATGCTCATTATCAACATGCCAGAAATGCACCGAGCCATCCCCGGATTGCACCAGAAAGGCATTGGCCTTCGGCGCCAACGTTGCCGCGACAGCCCCCGGCTCACCGATCGTTTCTTTAACCAGCTCTCGTTCGGCCGTTGAATGATAAATGCCGACCACGCTATCGGCGTCCAGCGTCATAAAACCTTTACGGCGCTGCTCGGCATGGATGCCAATAACGGGGCTGTTGGACACTTTAAATGATCTGATTTTTTGCAGCGCGGGACGATTTAACTCGTCCCTGACCTGGCTCCATTGCGATACCAGGCCGCTGGAATCGCCAATCAGCAAGGACAGATCACCATTTAAAAAGGCGAGGCTGGTAATTTTTTCGCCCACCGCCACGACATTCTGATGCTGTCGGATAACCGGATGGCTTTTATTGCTGATATCAAAGAAACTCAGGCGCCCATCGCTGCTGACCAGGTATAGGTTACGCTGATCCTCATCGATAATCATATCGGTCAGGTTATAGACCGGCATGTCCAACACGGCATCCGTGCGCTCCAGTCCGGCCTCCTCGTCGAATAAGGATTCCTGTTTCTCAAAGCTGACCAGGCGGATCTTATTGCCGGCCTTGGCTACAATTGTGGCTTCGTCATTGGCCTGCACGGCGATTTTTTCCACGGCGGCCCCGGTATCGTCCACCACTAACGGCGTCTCGCCCAATGGAAAGGCCAGTGAGGGCGTGATGACCCGCTCGCCATTCGGATAGGTTTGTTTATATTGCTGCTTTACGATGAGCGCCCGGCCGTCCGACAACCCGTAGACAACCACCCCCCCGGCCGGATCGCCTTGGCCAAAACTGGTGACAGTCGTCCCTGCCGGTATCGGTACCGTCTCGGTTGACACCGTCTTGCCCGTTGCCGCTTCAAAAAACACGACCTGTCCGCTATCGGTAAATCGGGCGGCCACTTCATTCTGCTCGTCCATCGCCAGCAGCACGGTACTGCCCGGCATTTTCCCCGGCACCTCGTAGTGCGCGACGGATTCCGCTGTCGCCGGCATAAACAAGGGAAACACCGAATACAACAAGAAGAAAAAAATCAGTGCGATAGCGACAATGACGCCCAGTCCTCCCACTATGACGCCATAGCGGGCCAAATGGTCTTTTAGCAGTCGCCATTGAAAGTAATAGCCGCCGGCATGAATTTGGGTGCCCGCGGATTGAAAATTTAAATTGGTTTCAGACATGCCGACATTTTGTAAATTAGTAGGACAGTGATAAAAAACAAAAAAAGGCCGAGATTCGTATAACAAATCTCAGCCACCTTTTGTCCGGATTAACCTCTGAGTACCGAGAGGAGGAGAAGCGAGCATTAATCCAGCTCAACATCCTTGTTTATGCATCCCTGCACAACAGTTAAAGCCCTTTCCACAACTTTTCCATAATCAGGGACCCTTATTGAATGACCGCCAGCGCTTTCTCAACGACTTTAGCAGGCAATGGGATATAACCGTCTTTTATAACAGCCTGCTGGCCTTCTTTTGATAAAACCATTTTCATAAACTCATTTTCCAATGGCGCCAACGGCTGGTTGGGTTTTTTATTGACATAAACATACAGGTAGCGTGCCAAAGGATAAGTGCCTGACAGCGTATTTTCCGGAGTCGCATCAATAAAGGCCTTGCCGGCATCCTTCGCCAGCGGCACGGATCTCACGCCTGACGTGGTATAACCCATGCCGGAATAACCAATGCCATTCACCGATGTGGTCACCGCCTGAACCACCGAAGCGGAACCGGGCTGCTCATTGACGTTATCTTTAAAATCGCCTTTGCACAGCGCTTTTTCCTTGAAAAAACCGTAAGTACCGGAAACCGAGTTACGTCCGTATAACTGCAGGGGTTTGCCCTGCCATGAGCCATCCAGCCCCGCTTCGCCCCAGGTCGTGATGTCTTTTTCATAGCCGCATTTGCGGGTCGGCGAAAAGATCGCATCAACCTGGGCCAGTGTCAGCCCTTTAATCGGATTGTCTTTATTGACAAACACAGCCAGGGCATCGATCGCCACAGGCACCGCGGTTGGTTTGTATCCGAATTTGCTTTCAAAGGCATCAATCTCGTCATCCTTCATTTTACGGCTCATAGGTCCGATATTTGAGGTACCTTCGGTTAACGCCGGAGGCGCGGTGGAAGACCCCGCCGCCTGAATCTGAATGTTGACGTTCGGGTAATTGCGGTTAAATTCCTCGGCCCACAGGGTCATCAAATTTGCCAGCGTGTCGGAGCCGACGCTGGACAGATTACCTGAAATACCGCTGGCTTTTTGATACGCCGGAATATCCGCGTCAACCGTCTGCGCGGCCAACGCATGACTGCTGACTAACGAGACGGAAACCACCCCCATTGCTGTAACTAACCGCTTTATTCTAAATAATAATTTCATAACCAGCCTTTACTGAAGTAATTTAACTTGCAAGCATTATGCAAACAAAACATGACAAGAATATGACAATCCACATATTTTCTTGTCTATGCGATCAGCAGACGTCGGGCAAATCCCGCGCGTACGTAATCGACAACAGTTCCGCGCTGCCCGTGCGCAAGTGCTGCCAGTCGCAAGCTAGCGCGAGCCTCGCCAGGGCGGCCGTCGGCAGTAATTTATCCGCGTCTGGCACGGCCGCACGTCCTGCCAGATCAATCAGCAGCGCTTCCAATTCCGGATTATGGCCAACCAGCAGAACCCGCCGCGCCCTGGCCGGACATCCGGTAAGCGCGGCCTTCAGCCCCGCAAGGCCCTGCTCATACAAACGCTTATCCTGATGGATGGCCTGAACCGCCAAGCCGGCTTCGGCACAGACGATTTCCGCCGTCGCAACGGCTCTTAACGCCGGCGAACTTACGATGAAATCAGGCCTCAGTTGTTGCAGCTTCATCCAGGCACCCATCCGCCGGGCGGCGCGCTTCCCTCTTTTATTCAGCGGCCGATCGAAATCATCGGCATCGACATGCCAGTCCGATTTTGCATGCCTTAACAGCCATAATTCTCTGTTCATGCTTAACTTGACCTGTTTACGATTAAAAGAAAGCCTGTCATCAAATAGTAATACGGTATTGGTAAGCTTGATAGGCTTATGGCAGACGTTCCTGAGTTTATTACCCTTTTTACCCTATGTCCCTACAGTTTGACTTACCGATAAAACTAACGACGGAAAAGTTTATCGCTCAATTAAGCGATAAAGTCGCTTTGAAACAGGTCAGCCGTCAATATACTCTCAAGACCTATTTCGACAGCTTCGACTGGCGACTCCATGGCCATGGCATCACCTGCGAGCTTAATCAATCCCGGTCCTCGTCAAGGCTGGTGTTAAGACATCTTAAAACCGGCCAGATCATCGCCGAAGAGGAACTCGATAGCGTACCCGCTTTCAGCAAACAATTGAAACCGGGAAAAATACGCAGCGTGCTCGAACCGGTACTGGAGATGCGTGCCCTGCTGTCTGTCTGCAAACTGGATTATCAGTGTTACCGGTTCAACATCATCAATAAAAACGAGGAAACCATTCTGCGCCTCTTCCTTGAAGAACATGAACTGTACAATAGCCGTGTTTCATTGCAGTCGGTAGCGGGCCATGACCATGCCAGCGCGAAAATCAGCAAGTTTCTGACCTCCAAACTTAACCTGCGGCCTTCCGAAACGCTTCTGCTGGCTGCCCTCAAACTGCAAGGGATTAAACCTAAGGCCTACACCTCAAAGCTGACGATTCACCTGGACCCGGACATGCGCGCCGATATTGCCGGCAAATTCATCTACAGCCACCTGCTGAAAACCATCAAGGACAACGAGCAAGGCGTCATTGCCGATACAGACAGCGAATTTCTGCATGATTACCGCATCGCCGTGCGCAAAACCCGCTCCGGCCTCAGTCAGATCAAAGGCATACTGCCCGAGTCTGTCAGCGCCTATTATGCCGGTTTTTTTTGCTGGCTCGGGCAGGTTACAAGCCAGACCCGTGATTTGGACGTCTATCTGTTAAATTTTGAACACTATAAAGACAGCCTGCCGGCTACAATCCGGAATGACCTGGATCCTTTACATGAATTGCTCCAGGCCAAGCAGCAAAAAGCCCAAAAAGAACTGGCGGCCAAACTCAAATCCAAAAAGTACTTAAGCACATTAGCCGAATGGGAACAGTACCTTAAAGAACCGGTTGCCAAAAAGCCGCCACACCCTAATGCCAGGCGTCCCGTTAAAGAACTGGCCGACCTCAGGCTACGGAAAATTTACCACCGCATCCTGCAAAAAGGCGAAACCATTACCGATCAATCCCCTGCTCAAGCGCTGCATGAGCTGAGAAAAACCTGCAAGAAACTGCGCTATTTAATGGAGTTTTTTCAATCCCTTTATCCTGAAGACCGGATCAAGCCTTTCATTAAATCCCTGAAAGCACTCCAGAAAGCGCTAGGCGAATTTCAGGACTGCGAAGTGCAGGCCGATGCACTGAAACTGTTTCGCGAGGAAATGCTGGCCGCCTCTGTATCAGCCAATACCGCGCTGGCGATGGATCTTTTGATTGAGCATCTGAATGTACGTCAGCGCCAGGCCCGCCATGATTTCAGCGAGCAATTCACCGCTTTCAGACAGCCCAAGAACCGCGCGGCTTTTAAGTCGCTGTTTGACGCCAAGTCCTGAATCCGCGGCCATGCGGCAGGTCCGTCGCACCACTCTGACCGGTTAAGCCGCCAGTCAGGCCGGACACGTGTCCGGCCTGACTGCGTGCTATTCCGCGTCCCCGACCGGGGCGGCAAAGGCATCCGAAACCAGTTCCCGGACATTATCCCCGGTCAACGCGTTCAGGAAAGCTTCCAGTTCATCCATTTCCTGCGCCGTCAGATGCAGCGGTTTGATCAAAGGATCGAGATTTTCATTGGCGATGCCGCCGCGATTATAAAACTCAATCACCTGACGCAATGTCTGGAAAAAGCCGTTATGCATATACGGCGCGGTCAGGCTGACATTGCGCAACGACGGGGTTTTGTATTTCCAGCGATCGGCGGGATCCTGCGTGACTTCATAACGGCCGAGGTCGTTGGGCCTGGCTGCGGAAACCTCGTCGATCAACTGTGCCGCGACATCCAGGTAAACGCCCGGCGCCACCTGCACGCGCTGGCTGTCTTCGGTTTTGCCCATCGCGACGGCATAACCGATGCCGGTGTTATGCAAATCGTTATCGGTAAACAAGGCATGCTCCGAGGTGACGGCATGGCAACTGGAACAATTGGCCTTGCCGGTAAAGAGCTTGAACCCGCGCTGCGCCCTGGTATCGAGCGCCCGCCGATCCTTGCCGTAATACCAGCGGTCGAAAGGCGAATTCGCCGAGTTCAGGGTTCGCTCATAACTGGCGATCGCCATGCCCAGGCTTTCCATATCCGGCCCCTTGCCAAAGATTTTTTGAAACAGATCGTTGTAATCGCCGGTGTTTTTGATTTTGTCGAGCACGTAGCCGATGGACGGATTGGCCATTTCATTATGCGCCAGCAACGGCATCCAGACCTGTTGCTCCAGCGTGTTTTCGCGCCCGTCATGAAACAGCGTCCGCGCGTAAGCACTGTTATAGATTGTCGGCGCATTACGCCTGACCGTTCGCCCTTCCACGCCGACGGCCGTGGCCATTTCATTGCTGGCAAAACCCTGCTCCGGAATATGGCACATGGCGCAGGAAAACGTGTTGTTGAGCGACAGGCGGCGGTCATAAAACAGTTTGCGGCCCAGATCGACCTTGTCGGCGGTCAACGGATTATTGTCCGGCACGGGCACGGCGGGCAGCCCCAAAGGCGGCTGCCGCACGGTCTTCATCAGGTCGGCCGGCCGGCCGGTGCGGTCGGTCAGGGCCATCGAATGGGTTTCATAATCACTGTGCTCGTAACGGCTTTTGTTGTCGCCGGCGGCATACAATGCGTCCGAATCGACCGGGACGGCCTGGATCTCAGGCTTTTTTTCCGCCAGCAGCACGGTCTTGATGTCATTGATCAGGGTATCGGGCTGCAAAAACGAGACGCTGTAAATATTGCGCAGCTGTTTGTCCTTGTCGATCAGATAAACGCGCAGAAGATGCGAGAACGTGCCGTTAAAGCGGCCTTGATCGTCATACACTTTTTCGATGGTTTGCTTGTACTGGTCCAGTATCGGCTGCAACTGCCGCTCCGAGCGCGTGGTCAGAAACCGCCATTCGACGCCCTGTCCCTGGAACCCTTGGCCGTACTGCTTCATCATGGCCGGCGTATCGTGCTCGGGATTGAAACTTAAAGTCAACAGCCGTACCTGTCCGGCCAGCTCCGGCTCTTTTTTCAGGCGGTTTTTGATTTTGTGCAGGACCGCGGTCGCCAGCGGGCAACCGTTAACATCGCTGCAGGTGGCATAGATAAAGCTCAGCAGCACAGCCTTGTCGCCCATTAAACCGTGCAGTGTGGCATCGTTGCCTTCGGTGTCCAGCACGGCGCCGTCGGCGGCCAAACCCATCACCGGCAACCGGTACGTGCCCGGTTCCGGCGGAGTAAATTCAAGGCGCTCATAGGATGGGGCGGGCGCCGGGACTTGAGCGCCGGAATCGGCATAGCCGGTGGCTATGAACAAACAGAGTAACAACAATAACTTGATGGGATAGGAACCGTTCATGAGTCACTTCCGGTCAGAAAACTGAAAAGGGCGGCCGGTCGGCCGCCCCCTGGTATTGATCACTGGCTTGATGCGGTTTTATAAAGCGAGTAGGCGCCGAACTTCATCTGATGGGCCCGGCCCAGTTTTTCCTTGATGAAATCGATCGCGAATTGTTCTTTCAACTGCTTGCCGTCCCAGTGATAGGCTTTGAAGAACTGCTCGTTTTCAGCGCCTTTTTTGTCCCAGTTGGCCAACAGCGAGGACGTGTAATAAAGGCGTTTGCCGTCCCAGCTCGAGGATACCATGTTGACCTGGGAACCGATTTTCTGCTCATACACCTGTTTCGGCTTGAACGGATCGCTGATATCGAACAGGCGGGTCTTGCCGTCCATGAAGGTATTGACCCAGAGCCTTTTGTCGTCGCTGGAAATGGAGATATCGACCGGCAACGGGATTTTCGACGGATCGCCGATATCGGCGACTTCCTTGGCCTGCCATTCGCCGCCCTTGTCTTCGTAAACCAGCCAGATCTTCGAGGTCAGCGCGGTGGTGCTGAAGCAGTAATTGTGAGTCGGCTCCCAGGCACAGCGAATTTCCAGCGGCGCGCCCGGCACGTCAAAGACTTTTTTCGGCTGCCGCGCGTGCAGGTCCCATTGCACCATCGTGTTGCCGAAGCGTTTCATCGCTTCCTTGTCGCCGAGCATTTTGCCGAAATCCATCATGTAATTCGACCAGCCCGTAAACGATGACGTCAACATCAGATTGCGCCGAGGCAGCACGCGTACGTCATAGTTGTAGCCGTCGGCGTATTTGCCGGTTTTGATGGCGCCCTGCAGGTTGCTGTCGGTCGGCAGCCAATAGGTCGCGACATAATCGCCTTCATTGGTGTATTCAACCAGCGCCGTGCGGCCACCGTGGTCTTTATTATTGGAAAGGCCCGTGATGATCATGCGGCCCGGCAACGCATAGGTCGAATGCGGTCCCACCACGCCGCCGCTTTTGGCGACAAAATCGGTAATGGTCTTGACCAGTTTGGGCTTGGCCGGATCGCTGTGCACGTCAAAGACAAAAATCTTATTGGTATCGAGCGTGCCGGCCCATAAGTAGCGGCGGTCGTCGGTAAAGTCGGAATGATGCGCCTCATTGCGGCCGCCCACGGAAACGCTGTGGATGACCTTGCCGTAAGTCTTCGACTTGGGATTGACATCGACGGTCACCATCTTGTCCTGCTCATCGCCCACGCCTTCCATACCTAAGGTCCAGACATAAACCACATCCTCCTGGCCGGTAATCTTGACCATGTAAGGCGATTGGCAGGTCTCGTCGGCCTGCGTGGCGGTGATGCCGGCCAAACCGAGCGTGGATGCGGTAAAGGCGCACGCCGTCATGAAGCGGTTCAGCCGCTGTTTGTTCGATTTCATAATTACTCCTATTCGTTTTCGGCCGTGGTTGGGTCGATCACGGTTTTAACCTGGGAAATCCGGTTGGCCGGGAATCCGCCTTTTTCGGCATGGGTTCTGAGCGTCGCTTCATCGGGCGCGATATAGACGCAATACACTTTATCGTCGGTCACATAGCTCTCAAGCCACTGTATCTGGGGGCCCATGTCACGCAAAATGCCGCACGATTTTTGCGAGATGCCTTGCAGTTCCTGGGGACTTAACGCGCCGGCACCGGGTATCTCCCGTTCGATAATGTATTTGGGCATACAACTTCTCCTATTGGATTAATAAATAGATGACTGGTCGTCTCTATTTTGGTGACAAAAAAAATCAGGCCTTGAAAAAATCCTCCAACAATTCCTGACAACATTGCTTCAGCGGCGCCGAAGACTTTTCTATCTTCATCCTTAACAAAGCGCCCTGCCAGGCATTGACCAGCAAATCGGCCATGTCGGCGGCCGATTTATCGGTTCTGACCGTGCCTTGCCGTTGCGCTTGTTCCAATCCTGTCTGTAATAAATCCCGGTACCGGCCGACGGCGCTTTGCAGCGAGGCCCGGCAGATTTCGCTGGTATCGCCGATCTCCCCCATCAGGTTGCCGAGCAGGCAGCCGCCCTTGAAGTCCGCTTGTTCCAGTTCGCTGATCAATTCAGCAAAATAGCGTCGCAACGCGGTCAAGGCGTCCATGTCCGGATTCCGCAGATGGCCGCTTAATTGCTCGATAAACGGGTTGATGTAGTGTTGGATGACGGCCGCGCCGAATGCTTCCTTGCTGCCGAAATAATTGTAGAAAGAGCCCTTGGGGATTTGCACGGCATCAAGGATTTCCTTCAGGCCGGTGCCATGGTAGCCTTGCTCCATCAACAGCGTGACGCCCTGACTGAGCAGATTTTCCCGATTGATCTGTTTTTGGGTGATTTTTGCCATGGCGAAAATAATACGACCGGTTGTCTTGACTTGTCAAACGGTATCTTTTCCCGGTCTCAGCGGAAAAGCGTGTGATATGCCTTATTCGAATTAGGTGATATGCCACAAAAAAAATCCGAACTCGCCAGAGTAATCGGCGCAAACCCTGATGATCAGCGGGTTTAAATCAGGCAAAACAGATATATCCAGCATTCTCCATGCCAAACAGAGCGGCATATTGTCGCGCGGCAATATGACACACGACAGCGCCGTATTAAGCCGCTAGACTTTGTCCCACTTTATATCTGTACTCAACAACAGAGTTATTAATCCTTACCTCACGCTAATGCGGGCAGCCGGGATCGCCCGCATTTCTTTTAAAAAAATGGAGGTTATTAATGAAACGTAGCGAACCCTCTCATGCGGCCAACCAGGTCAACTATCAGGAGCTGATCCGGCAAACCGCCATCCATGAAGCAGGCCATGCCGTGGCGATTTATCTGGGCAACCGGCAAAAATTGCTGCCGCCGGTGTTCTTTCAGATTGTCGTTAAAAAACTGGCCACTGATTCCCCCCGGTATTTATCAGCATTCCAGGCCTGTGGCACGGCCAAGGTGGAAGGCGGCCGCCTGATACATACCTTGCCTTCAACAATTGAAGAGGCGACACATGATTTTTCCCCGGAGCAAAAACAAGCCTATCAACAGGCTTTTGAAGCCGATATTGTCAATCTGCTCGTAGGGCCGCTGGCTGAAGCCCGATACATCGCCTGGCGCGATGATGAAGTGATTAATGCCCGTTTAGTTAACCTGAATGCGCTGCGCTATTACGGCGGCACTTCGGACCTGGATCTGGCCGGCGAGTATCTTGAATGCTTTATCGCGGACCGGGAACAGCGCGAAAACAAAATCGGCGGACTTTTCATGGAGGCTTTCGCATTTATCAACGATGCGTCGAACTGGCGGGCCATCACTGTTCTGGCGGATTATATTCTGGCCAGCCCGCAAACGATCATCGAGTGCGAAGAAGTCATGACGTTGCTGGACGGTTATTTTATCTGAGCCCTTTGATGGCCATGGGTTGGATTAGCACTAGGCATAATCCCGTGCGCCGAACAATGCCGTACCGATCCTGACGATCGTAGCCCCTTCCGCAATCGCGGCCTCCAGATCGCCGGTCATGCCGAATGAAAACGTATCCAACTCCGGCCTGTTAAGTGCCGCCACAGCCTGATAAAGCGCCTTGTAAGGCTCGCGCTGCCGCTCGAAATCCTCCTCGGGCGCGGGAATGGCCATGACCCCGCGCAGCCTCAAACGCGGCAATCGCGCGACCTGCCCGCACATCTCCGGCAGTTCGGCCAGGGTGATGCCGGACTTGCTGGCCTCACCGCTGATATTCACCTGCAGACAGATATTGAGCGGCGGCAGTCGCGCCGGACGCTGTTCGTTTAATCGTTGCGCGATTTTCAACTTATCGACACTGTGAACCCAATCGAAATGCGCGGCGATAGGCTTGGTTTTATTGGACTGGATGGGGCCGATGAAATGCCAGGTAATGTCAAAAGCCCCCAGTTCCTGTTGTTTCCTCAACGCTTCCTGCAGATAACTTTCGCCGAAATGACGCTGCCCGGCTTGATAAGCGGCGGCAATGTCATCCGCCGGCTTGGTTTTACTGACCGCCAGCAATAAAACCGATCCTGGTCTGCGGTGATGGGTCTGCTCGGCCTGGCTGATCCGTGTCTGTATCTGTTTGAGTCGCTCGGCAATCATGATCCGTGGTATTTAAAAATGCTTTACGGGTTATTAAACAACACGGCTTTAAAAAAGCAAAGACTTGAACTATGGTATAGAGATGATTTTTATTTAAACGCCTCAAGAGGACATTATGGATATTGCCGAGTTATTGGCCTTTTCAGTTAAAAACAATGCATCGGATTTACATCTGTCGGCCGGACTGCCGCCCATGATACGGGTCGATGGCGATATCCGCCGCATCAACATTCCGGCCCTGGAGCATAAAGAGGTGCATGCGCTGATTTATGACATCATGAACGACAAGCAGCGCCGCGATTATGAAGAATTCCTGGAAACCGATTTCTCTTTTGACCTGCCCGGCATCGCCCGGTTTCGTGTCAACGCGTTCAATCAGGAACGCGGCGCGGCCGGCGTGTTCAGAACCATTCCGTCCAAGGTCTTGAGCCTGGAGGACTTGAAGGCACCCAAGTTCTTTGAGGAAGTGACGCGCAAACCGCGCGGCCTGGTTTTGGTGACGGGGCCTACCGGCTCGGGCAAATCGACGACGCTGGCGGCCATGATCAATCATATCAACTGTAATGACTATGCCCATATCCTGACCGTTGAAGACCCGATCGAATTCGTGCACGAAAGTCAGAAATGCCTGATCAACCAGCGTGAGGTGCACCGCGATACGCACGGCTTCAACGAAGCATTGCGCTCGGCCTTGCGTGAAGATCCCGATATTATTCTGGTCGGCGAGATGCGGGATCTGGAAACGATCCGACTGGCGCTGACCGCGGCCGAAACCGGTCACCTGGTATTCGGCACCCTGCACACTACCTCGGCCGCCAAAACCATCGACCGTATTATCGACGTGTTCCCGGCCGCCGAGAAAGACATGATCCGCTCGATGCTGTCCGAATCGCTGCAGGCGGTTATCTCGCAAACCCTGCTCAAGAAAATCGGCGGCGGCCGTGTTGCCGCGCATGAAATCATGGTCGGCACGCCCGCGATCCGAAACCTGATCCGTGAAGCCAAGGTCGCGCAAATGTATTCGGCCATACAGACGGGCCGGAAAGACGGCATGCAGACGCTTGACCAGAATCTGAAAGAGATGGTCGATAAAGGCTTGATCGCGGCCAAGACCGCGATGGTGAAAGCCGTCAATAAAGACATGTTCCGCTAAGAGGTCAGCATGGATTTTAAAGCCTTACTTGCACTGATGGTGCAGAAAAAAGCATCCGATTTGTTTATCACGGCAGGCCGCGCGCCGACCATGAAAGTCGACGGCTCGCTGGTGGAAGTGTCCAAATCGCCATTGACGGAAGAGCTGGCAATGAAAATCGTGCTCAGCATCATGAATCAGAAACAAAGGGATGAGTTTGAAAATACCAAGGAATGCCAGTTTGCCATCAGCGTGCCGGGACTGGCCCGGTTCAGGGTCAGCGCCTTCACGCAGCGCGATGCGGCCGGCATGGTGCTGCGGCGCATCGAGAATGAAATCCCGGACGCCGATAGCCTGCACTTGCCGCCCGTATTGAAAGACCTGATCATGGAAAAACGCGGCCTGGTGATTTTCGTCGGCGCGACCGGCACCGGCAAATCCACCTCGCTGGCGGCCTTGATCAAATACCGCAACCAAAACAGCAGCGGCCACATCATCACCATCGAAGACCCGATGGAGTTCGAGCACCCGCACCTGGGCTGCATCGTCACGCAGCGCGAAGTCGGCGTCGATACCGAATCCTATGAAGTGGCGCTGAAAAACACCCTGCGCCAGGCGCCCGACGTCATCCTGATCGGCGAGATCAGAACGCGCGAAACCATGCAGAATGCGATCACCTTCGCCGAAACCGGGCATTTATGCCTGTCGACGCTGCACGCCAACAACGCCAACCAGGCGCTTGACCGGATTCTGCATTTCTTTCCTGAAGAGATGCACGACCAGCTGTTCATGGACTTGTCGCTGAACCTGCGCGGCATTGTGGCCCAGCAATTGATCAAGCTCGCGGACGGCAAGGGCCGCTATCCGGCCGTCGAGGTCCTGATCAACACGCCGCTGGCCAAGGATTACATCCGCAAAGGCGAGATCAACAAGCTCAAGGAGCTGATGAAAAGCTCACGCGAGCAAGGCATGCAGACCTTTGACCAGGCCCTGTATGACCTGTATGTCGCCGGCAAGATCAGCTATGAAGACGCGCTCAACTCGGCCGACTCCAGAAACGAAGTCCGCCTGATGATCAAGCTGGGCGCGGATAATGCCGGCACTTTCGACAGCGACGGCATGGTATTGACAGAAACCGACGATGACAAGGGCACCGTTTTTTAAGCCGGTGTTTTTTTGCCAGGGAACGGCCCGACCGTTCCCTGGCGTATTTTCAGCGCTTTCCGCCTGCTTTCTGAATCGTCTCGTAAGCCTTTCTGATCCGCTGGGTTTTTTCCTTGGCGAGGGTCATCATTGCTTCCGGCAGTCCCTTGGCCACCAGTTTGTCCGGATGATGCTGGCTGATCAGGCGCCGATAGGCTCTTTTCACTTCGGCATCGCTGGCCGCGGGCGTCAGGCCCAGCACTTCATAAGCATCCTGCAGGCTGGAATGCCGCCTGGTCTTTTGATACTGCCGGCCCTGGCCGAAAAACCGGTACTGAGCCCGCAACTGGATTTTCAGCCGCTCATAGTCAAAACGCGAAACCCGCAGCTGCCCGCAGATATGCAGAAGCACCCGCTCTTCGCTGTCATTGAGCCGGCCATCCGCAAAAGCCGCCTGCAACTGGATTTCGACAAACATGCGTATCAGGTCGATGCGCCAATGGCATTCCCGGCGAAACTGCGCCAGCACCTCATCAAGCGGGAAATCGGCCTGTTTGCCCTGCCGGAACAGATTGATCGCAGTCGTGCGCATGGCGCCTGAAATCGCCATTTGATCCATGATCCGGTTGGCCAGAGCGATTTCTTCCGGCGTGACGCGGCCGTCCGCCTTGGCGATATGCCCCATGACCGAAAAAGTCGCGGTAAAAAACGCCATCTGCGCGCGTTGCTGCTCACCGGGGCTGAATGAACCGTTGCCCTCGATACCGGCCGCAATGCCTTCGTCAAACTGATGACCGACGGAAGCCCCGAGGATCGCCCCTAGGGGGCCGCCGAACAGGAATCCGAACGCACCGCCCAGAAATTTGCCTAACCAGCTCATTGATATCAATCCTGCATAATAGAAAACAGTGATAAAATTATCACATTTCTATTTTGAACGTTTAGCGAGGTCTTATGAATGCTCCGGCAGCTCTTTACGAATCATCACTGTCTTCTTTAAGACTACGCGCGCGCGGCAAGGTCCGCGATATTTACGACATTGATGACAAGCACATGCTGATCGTGACGACAGACCGGCTGTCCGCATTCGATGTGATCCTGCCCGACCCGATTCCCGGCAAGGGCCGCGTTTTAACGCGCGTTTCCAATTTCTGGTTTGCAAAACTCAGCCATATCCTGCCGAATCATCTGGCCGACATCCCGCTGGAACAGATCATTTCCGACCCGGCCGAGCGGGCACAAGTCGAGGGCCGCGCGGTGGTCGTCAAAAAAATGCGGCCGCTGCCGGTCGAAGCCATCGTGCGCGGCTACCTGATCGGCTCCGGCTGGAAGGATTACCAGAAAACCGGCGCGGTCTGCGGTATCCGCTTACCGGAAGGCTTGCAGCAGGCCCAGCAACTGCCGGAAGCCATTTACACACCGTCGACCAAAGCCGGCGTCCATGAGCACGACGAGAACATCGCCTTTGAAAAAACCGTGGAGCTGATGGGCCAGGACCTGGCCGAGCAGGTGCGCGACACCAGCCTGCGCCTGTACACGGAAGCGGCCGCCTACGCCAAGGAACGCGGCATCATTATCGCCGACACCAAATTCGAGTTCGGCCTCGACGATAACGGCGTCCTGCACTTGATCGATGAAGCCCTGACGCCGGATTCATCACGCTTCTGGCCGGCCGATGAATATCAGGTCGGCATCAGCCCGCCCAGCTTCGACAAGCAATATGTGCGCGATTACCTGGAGACGCTGGACTGGGACAAAACCGCGCCCGGCCCGTCCCTGCCCGCCGAAGTGGCCGAATTCTGCGCGGCCAAATACCGCGAAGCGGAAGCCCGGCTGACGCAAGGCTAGGCATCACAAAAACTAGCCGGACGGGGCATGCTGTTCCGCCCGAAACGTTCAACTTTGGTTAATGCAATCGCTTAGCCAGGATACCGTAGAATTGTTAGGAACGCGCATAACATAACTTCCTCAAATGCGCGGATGAATTTCCGGCATAGGTGCGGATTTATTTATGCCCTATGGGTACTTGTGAATTCGCACCTACAATTCTCTGATTTATTCCATGCCCATTACTTAGGAAGCATTCCACTTGGGAAATATAAACTTCGTGTTCTCTGTGTTCTTCGTGGTTAATCGATCCAAGTGAATGCTTATGCAATCAATCGGATTGTCCCGACTTACAGCAGCCCGTGCTCGGCAAACGAATAGGGCTGCCCGTCTCCAATAATGAAATGATCCAGCACGCGGATATCGAACAGCGCTAACGCCTGCTTGAGTTTTTCGGTAATCAGCCTGTCGGCCTGGCTGGGTTCGGAAATGCCCGAGGGATGGTTGTGGGCGAAGATGACCGCCGCGGCATTATGGCGCAAAGCCTGCCTGGCCACTTCCCGGGGATAAACGCTGGCGCTGTCTATGGTGCCCCTGAACAATTCGTCCAGCTGTATGACCCGGTGCTGGTTATCCAGGAACAGGCAGGCGAACACTTCATAGCTGTAACCGCGCAACTGCGCGCTCAGATAGGCTCGGGTGATGTCCGGGCTGGTCAGCGCATTGCCGCGCCGCAGGATTTCCTTAAAATGCCGCCGGGCCATCTCCAGCACCGCCTGAAGCTGTGCGTATTTTGCGCTGCCCAGGCCGTTGGCCTGGCAAAAGCGCGCTAAATCAGCATCCAGCAGCGCTTGCAATGAGCCGAAATCGGTCAATAACTCGCGAGCCAGGTCGACGGCCGATTTCCCGGGCGTACCGGTGCGCAAAAAGATGGCCAGCAGTTCCGCATCGGTTAAAGCCGTCGAGCCGCGCTGCAGCAACTTTTCCCGGGGCCGCTCTTCGGCGGGCCAATCCTTGATAGCCATAGTATCTCCTTCTGCTGATGAGAATTTAAGCATAGAAGAATTTTTCCAGACTTGCCATAATAACGCGTCCAATAATTTTTCAGGTATTCCCCATTAACATGCATATTTTATTGGCTGTCAGCGGCGGTATCGCCGCTTATAAGTCAGCCGAACTGGTCAGGCTGCTGCGTAAAGAAGGCGCCGCTGTCCGGGTCGTCATGACACGGTCCGCCATGCAGTTTGTCAGCCCATTGACGTTTCAGGCGCTGTCCGGCAACCGGGTGCATACCGAACTGCTCGATGCCGACGCCGAAAATGCCATGGGCCATATCAGTCTGGCGCGCTGGGCCGACAGGATCATTATCGCTCCGGCAACCGCGGATACCATCGCCAAGCTGAGCCATGGCCTGGCCGACGACTTGCTGACCACGATCTACCTGGCCGCCACCTGTCCCGTGTATGTCGCGCCGGCCATGAACCAGGCCATGTGGCACAAGCCCGTGACCCAGGAAAACATCAACCGGCTCATCGCGCATGGCGTAACGACGATAGGCCCAGGCCAGGGCGATCAGGCCTGCGGCGAGACCGGTTATGGCCGCATGTCCGAACCGGCTGAAATCTGCGAGCGTTTACTGGGCAGACCTTCAGAACAGTGTCTGCGGAACAGGAAAGTCTTGATCAGCGCCGGCCCCACGCGCGAGCCGCTCGACCCCGTGCGCTACATCACCAACCGCAGTTCCGGCAAAATGGGCTACGCGCTGGCCCGCGCGGCGCTCAAGGCCGGCGCCCGGGTGACGCTGGTCAGCGGCCCCGTGGCACTGGCGCCGCCTGTCAATGTCGACGTGATCAACGTGGAAACGGCGGCGCAAATGCACGAGGCCGTCATTTCCAGAGCCGAAGCGCATGATATTTACATCGGTGCGGCGGCCGTGGCCGATTACACGCCGGCAGAGGTACAGCCTGAAAAGATCAAGAAACAGGATGAGCAGGTCACGATATTGCTGCAGAAAACCCGCGACATTCTGGCTGAAGTCGCGCAACTGCCTAACCGCCCATTCACGGTCGGGTTCGCCGCCGAAACCCATGAACTTGAGACCTATGCGCTAGGCAAGCTTACCGGCAAAAATCTCGACCTGATCGCCGCCAACTGGGTGGGCCGGGACCAGGGCGGCTTTGACAGCGAACAGAACGCCCTGCGGGTTTTCTGGCCAACGGGGCGGCAAACCCTGGCCATGACCGACAAAAGTCATCTGGCGGAACAATTGATCAGCTTAATCGCGAAGAGATGTGATGAAAAAAATACAGCTTAAAATTCTGGATAACCGACTCGGCAAGGAAATCCCCTTGCCGGAATACGTGACTGCGGGCTCGGCCGGCCTGGATTTGCGCGCCTGCCTGGACGGGCCGGTCGAATTGAACCCCGGCGACACCGTATTGATTCCGACCGGACTGGCTATCCATATCGACGATCATCAGCTGGCGGCGGTTTTATTGCCAAGATCGGGTCTGGGACATAAACACGGCATTGTTCTGGGCAATCTGGTCGGCCTGATCGATTCCGACTACCAGGGCCAGGTTTTCGTATCATGCTGGAACCGCGGCGACACGACCTTCACCATCAACATCGGCGAGCGCATCGCGCAAATGGTGTTTGTGCCGATCGCCCAGGTGGCGTTCGAACAGGTAGCGGAGTTTGACGAAAGCAGCCGGGGCGCCGGCGGGTTTGGCCATACGGGCCGTCATTAATACGTTGTTAAAGAGAGACAATAAAAATGGAACGTATCTTCCTGTGGCTGTCGGCAGTAGCCGTTTTAATGATTCTGGGCGCCGGTGTCGGCGTCTATTGGATGTCCGCATCGGAGATCGCGCAGGCAAAACAGGACTCAGCGGCCGCTACCGCGCAAGGCGTCGCTTTAGCGCTATCCGAACAGATAGCGATGCGGCAAAAAGTACTCGATAAATTAGCCCAGGACCCGGAAGTGCTGGCCGCCGTTTCCAGCGCCGATCCGGTTCAGTTGAACGCGGTGGCCTTGACATTGGAAAAACAGGTTGCCGACATCCTGAAAATCAGGCTGTTATTACCCGACACCAACGAACTGGACGAAAAAAGCGTGCCGCGCATGGGTTATGCCGATCTGGATATGGTGCATGAAACCTTCGCTAAAAATCAGCCGGCGGCCATACAGGGCGATCAGGGGCCTGATCGGCACCTGGCCATGACCAGCCAGATCATGCACAATGACCAGGTGATTGGCGTTATGCTTGCCAGCCTGAGCCATGAGTTTGTCAGTGAAAGCCTGCAGGCCGCGCGGATCAAAGACGGCTACCTGGAGTTGCGGCAGGCTGCACTGGTCCTGGGCGCTTCCGGCGACCAAACCGAGGGCCAACTCGATGCCAATAAAAAGATCAACGTCGCGGGTACGGACTGGCAACTTCATTACGGGTACACACTCGGCACCGATATCGAAAAACTGTCGATGATTGCCGGCCTTATCTTTATTCTCGGGCTCTTTGCCGCCCTGGCGTTTTTTGTCGGCTATCGGAAACTTTCGGAATTGCTGGGACAGGATGTCAGCATTGTGCTGAAAGCCTTCAAGGATATGATCACGCATAAGTCTCCCGGCAACTATCCGGTCCAGTTAAATGAAATGCATGGCGTTATTTCAACCCTCGCGCAATACAAACGGGTTATGGACGGTCTTGACGATCAAGGCCTCACCATCGATTATGATGAAGCTTTCAAACCGGATGATATTTTTGATGATTCCATGGATTTTGGCTTGCTTGAATCGGTCATTGAAGAAGACCCGCTTGCCAAACATTCTGTCCCGGCAACTGCCATAACAACAAAAACCATCGAGAAAACCATGTCTAAACCAGTTGAAAAGCCCGACACCCTGGCCGCTATTTTCCGCGCTTATGACATCCGCGGCATAGTCGGCAAGACGCTGACCAAGGAAGTCGTTTATGACATTGGCCGCGCCCTGGGAACAGAAGCCCGGAAACACGGATGCGGAACGATTGTGGTAGGGCGGGACGGCCGGACCTCAAGTCCTTATCTGGCCGAGGCCTTGGCCGACGGCATCATGGCGACCGGTCAAAATGTGCTGGATATCGGCATGGTTCCGACCCCCGTGCTTTATTTTGTGGCCCGCCATACCGAAGGCCAGTGCGGCGTCATGATAACCGGCAGCCATAACCCGGCCAATTATAACGGCCTGAAAATGGTCATTAATGGCGAAACGTTGGCCGGCGACAGAATTCAGCAGCTTAAACAGTGCATTATCGACCAGGCTTACGCCAAAGGCGACGGCAGCCTGGAACGAAACACCCAACTCGCCAATGAATACATTGGCGCGATTGCCGAGGACATCCACATCGGCCGGCCGATGCGGGTCGTGCTGGACTGCGGCAACGGCGTCGCCGGCGAATTAGGTCCCGTACTGCTACGAACCATCGGTTGCGAAGTCATCGAATTGTTCTGCGATGTCGACGGCACCTTCCCTAATCACCACCCGGACCCCAGCAAGCCCGACAATCTGGCCGACCTGATCTCGTCGGTCAAGCATTACCAGGCGGACCTGGGCATCGCCTTCGACGGCGACGGCGACCGCCTGGGCGTGATCGATTCAAACGGCAAAATCATCTGGCCGGACCGGCAGATGATGTTGTTCGCCAAGGACGTGCTGGCCTCGAAACCGGGCGCTGAAATTATTTATGATGTCAAATGTTCGCGGCATCTGGCCACACAGATTGTCAAACATGGTGGCCGGCCGGTGATGTGGAAAACCGGCCATTCGTTCATGAAGGCGAAACTGAAAGAAACCGGCGCCAAGCTGGCCGGCGAGATGAGCGGCCATATCTTCTTCAATGACCGTTGGTTCGGTTTTGATGACGCCCTGTACTCGGCCGCGCGCCTGATCGAAATACTGTCGGCCGATACGCGCACCAGCGCCGCCGTGTTCGCCGATTTTCCGGACAGTATCAATACCCCGGAACTGAATATCGAGCTGGCGGAAGGCGAAAACTTCCAGTTCATCGACCGTCTGTTTTCTTCGGCCAATTTTACCGGCGGCAAAGTCACCAATATTGACGGCATGCGCGTGGATTTCTCCAACGGCTGGGGACTGGTGCGCGCCTCCAATACGACGCCATCTCTGGTTATCCGTTTCGAGGCCGATACCAAAGCTGCCCTGAACGATATTCAGGCACAATTCCGGCAGATCATGCAGACTATCAAACCGGATATTGCGCTTCCTTTTTAATTGATAGCGCACATGAAAAACACGGACGACCGCACTGACCGAAATTCCCCGTCCTTGCTCAAACGGAGCGGGGGACTTGCGCCTAACGCTTCGGCAATGTTCGAGCCAAGCATCCGCATTTAACCGATGCCGGATGCTTCGAATCAGGTCCTGTCCTATGTCATGAACACGAAAAGGCTTCGCCGCCTGCGCGGAAAAAATTTCCTACCATGCCGCAACAGCAACTTTAATACTGGAAAATCAAAAACATGCAGAAAAAAACAGCTCACCAAATAGCGGATGTCCTGATCGAGGCCCTGCCTTATATCCAGCGCTTCAAGGACAAAACCGTCGTGGTCAAATTCGGCGGCAACGCCATGGTCGATGAAGCGCTGAAACACAGCTTTGCACGCGATATCGTGCTGATGAAACTGGTCGGCATCAATCCCATCGTCGTGCATGGCGGCGGTCCGCAAATCGGCCAGCTGCTGGACAGGCTTGGTAAAACTTCGGACTTTATCGACGGCATGCGCGTCACCGACAGCGAGACCATGGATGTCGTGGAGATGGTGCTGGGCGGACTGGTCAACAAGGAGATCGTCAACCTGATCAACATGCACGGCGGCAAGGCGGTCGGCCTGACCGGCAAGGACGGCAATTTTATCCATGCCAAAAAAATCACCCTGAAAAAATCGGCCCCTGAAGCCCACGCGCCGGAAATCATTGATCTCGGCCATGTCGGTGAAGTCAGCAGCATCGATCCGGCCGTCGTCGACATGCTCGGCCACAGTAACTTCATTCCGGTCATTGCACCGATCGGTGTCGGCGAGGACGGGCATTCCTATAACATCAATGCCGATCTGGTCGCGGGGAAAGTCGCTGAGGTCCTGAAAGCCGAGAAACTGATCCTGTTGACCAATACGGCCGGCATTCTCGACAAACAGGGCAAGTTGCTGACCGGCCTGTCGATAAAAGCCATAGACGAGCTGATTGCCGACGGCACTATTTCCGGCGGCATGATACCGAAAACCCGCTGCGCGACCGATGCCCTGGCAGGCGGCGTGACCAGCGTGCATATCATTGACGGACGCGTCGATCACGCCGTGCTGCTGGAACTGTTTACCGATCAGGGCGTCGGCACTTTATTGATCAGTCGCTAGCCAACGCGGATTCGATATAAGGTCTGAATGCGGACCTTATATCGCGCACTTTCTGGCTGGCGCACAGTTCCGCGCCCAGCAGCGATTCACGGCAGCGGATATCCAGAAAAAGCTGTTGCTTGCCCTTGCCGCCGTCTATTCTTGTAATGGATAGGCTCAAATCATTGTCCTGGACAGGCGGCAGGCTCATAATCAGTTTATCGGTATCAACATCGGTGCCGGTTGAAGCATGCTTATTGATAAAGTCATGGGCAATTGCCCATGCTTTCGCGCATTGCGCCTCGCTGCCGCAGCGGAACAGGCCCAGTTCCGACGCTTTATCCTGGGCTGTGTTGGCGTTCGCCGCCGACGCGCCTGCGTCCGATTGCGTCAGCAACTTGTAGCGTTCAACATCGGCGGCGGCTGCCGCTTTAGCCTGTTGAATTTTTTCGGACTGCTTGCCTATTTCCGTCTGCGTGAGCCGAATTTGCGCCTGGGTGGACTGAATGCCGTCCAGCAGGCGTTGAGGGAGCTTTTTGCCATCGCGTTCATGCGCCGCGGCTTGCTTTTGCTGCGCTTTCAGCTGGTTTTCAAGCCGCTTCAGATTGCTCTCTATGACGCTTTTCTGGATCTCCAGGTTTTTCAGGCTATTTTCCTGGGCCGCTTGCATGTCCTCCAGATTCCGGAAAGTGCTGAGTAAAACCTTATCGTGCGATTCCTGCGCGGCGATAATTTTTTCCTGGGCTTTTCTGAGCGCCTGCAATTGCCGCTCCTGAGCCTCTTGCTCTTTTGCTTGCGTGACTTCAAGCACCCTGCCCTTTTGATTGAGCGACTCGCGGCGGTAGCCGATATGTTCCGGCGGCACCTGATCGGAAAAATAGATATTGCCGTGCTCATCCACCCACTTATACATATTTTTTGCCGATATGGTGTGAGTGCCGAATAGACAAATCAAACCGACTACATAAAGGCTTGCAGTAAAAACGCGCATTGACATGGCTTGAATCGACGATTTTTTACGGTTTTGAAACATAGGGTAAAAATAGCAGATATCAACAGCTTTGCCCGGGCAAATCCTTAGCTTACCGTGAAATCAAACCGCAGAGGTTCGGGCAAGTCAGGCAACTTGCGCGGTGCGGTAATGGCGACGCGCTTTTCCCGGCCTGATTCACCCGCTATCAGCGTACAGGCGGATTTACTGACACCGAATTCGCCGGCTATGAATTTAAGCAAGTGCTGATTGGCCCTGCCGTCAATCGGCGGGGCCTTGATCCTCAGCTTTAGCCGGTCGCCATGCAGCCCCGCCCATTCGTCCTTGCTGGCTTTGGGCTGGACATGGAGGCTCAGGGTCAAAACCCCCTGCTGGTAGATGTACCAGTTCATCCGATCAAGCCGGCCAATTGCTGCAATGGCGGCAGAATAAGCATTTTCGCCAGTTGCAGCAATAGCAGCGCGGCCAGCGGCGATAAATCGATACCGCCCAGATCGGGAATGAAGCGGCGGCAGATGTCGAGCAACGGCTCGGTCAGGCTGTACAGGATGGAAGAAGCCGCGTTAAAAGTCCCGGGGTTCAGCCAGCTGAGCAGGGCTCTTGCGAAGACCGCGAAGATGAAGATATTGATCAGCAACGAGACCAGCTGCGTGATCGACAATATTGCCAGCGCGCCAATACCGATCGACACGCCTTTCAGCATCAATATGGAGAAATCAGCCAGCATCTGCAGGGCCAGTACCAGCACCAGCGAAGAGGTGTCGATTTTGCCGACAGGCGGCACGAAACGGCGCAGTATCCTTAACGGCGGATGCGTGACCTTGACCAGAAATTGCGAGATCGGGTTGTAGAACTCGGCGCCGCACCATTGCAGCAGGAAGCGCAGCATGACCGCCAGGATGTACAGGGAAAACAGTGTGTCGATTATAAAAATAACCGGGTTGGTCATATAAGTAGAGTCCATCAACTATTCTCCGTTGGTTTAGACATTTCGATAGAGCGGTCCCGCGCGGCATGCATGGCTTTCGAAACCAGTTCGGCGAATCCGCCCTGCTCAAACGTTTCTATGGCCTGCTGCGTGGTGCCGCCGGGCGATGTCACGCGTTTGCGCAGCTGTTCCGGCGACTCGGACGATTCCAGTGCTATTTTGGCGGCGCCCAATGCCGTTTGTTGAACCAGCAGGCGCGCGGTGTGTTCATCCAGCCCCAATTCCAGGGCGGCTTTTTCCATCGCCTCCATGAGCAGGAAATAATAGGCGGGTCCGCTGCCTGAAACCGCGGTAACGGCATTGAGTTCGCTTTCATCCTCAACCCAAAGGGAAATGCCGACCGAACGCATAATGTTTTCGGCCAGGTCGCGCTGCGCGGCGGTAACGTTGCGATTGGCATGCAGGCCCGTGGCGCCGGTCAACACCAGGGACGGCGTATTAGGCATGCAGCGGACGATGGCGATATCTGAACCCAGCCATGAGCTGAGGCTTTCCTGAGTGATACCGGCCGCAATGGAGACAACCAGCGGCTTTTTTTGCTGGATCAGGTCGGCCACGCTTTCGGCCACCTGGCGCAGCACCTGAGGCTTGACCGCCAGCACTACGACTTCCGCTTCCTGAATGACGGCCTCGTTGCTAGGCGCGATATTGACATGCAGATTGGCCGCCAGAGACGCCAGCATATCCTTGTTGATATCCGATACCCAAAGTTGCTGTGGGGAATGGCCGCTGGCGATCAGTCCGCTCATCAGACTCGATGCCATATTGCCGCCGCCGATAAAACCTATTTTTTGTGTTTTCATATATACAGTCTATTTGGTTAGGGTTAAAAGTATTTTAACCTATATAGGGACTGTGCAATCAATCACAAGTCTTTTAAGATATGCCCCGCCGTGCTGACTTAAGCGCTCGCCAAATCACAGAGCCCATGATTGAAACCATTTATATCGAAGAAAACATCCGCAAGCACGCCCGCGTTATCGACATTATTGCCCGTTTCCCGCACGCCCGGATCATCACCTGTGAGCGCTACGCCCAGGTGTTCAACCCCAAGGCCCAGAACTTCCGGCTGCAAAAACAGCAACCGGCCCTGATACTGGCCGAGAAATATAAAAACTTCGTGCTCGAGGCACCCGCCGGTTATGGCATCGGCGCGAGCAGGAATTATTATTTTTCGCACATGCTGAATTGTTTGTATGATTGCCGCTACTGTTTTCTGCAAGGCATGTATCAATCGGCCAATTACGTGCTGTTTGTCAATTACGAGGATTTCCAGCAGGAAATCAGGCAGTTGTGCAACGCCACCCCGGCTGATCCCATGCATTTTTTCTCGGGCTATGATTGCGACAGCCTGGCGTTGGAGCCGGTCACGCATTTTGCCGGGCAGTTTCTGCCGGTGTTCGAGACCCTTCCGAATGCCTGGCTGGAACTGAGAACCAAAAGCACGCAGATCAGAAGCCTGCTGGCGCGCGAGCCGATACCGCGCTGTATCGTCGCCTTTAGCCTGTCGCCCGATGCGGTAGCAGCCAAAGTCGAGGCCAGGGCGCCATCGGTACAACGCCGCCTTGAGGCGCTGGTTAAATTGCAGGAGCAGGGCTGGCAGGTAGGCCTGCGTTTCGACCCGCTGATTTATCAGACCGGCTACCGGCAGCAGTACCGGCAATTGTTCGAACAGGTGTTTGCCCGCATTGATTTAAACCGTCTGCATTCGGTCAGTCTGGGCGTCTTCAGGTTGCCGGAGAGCTATTTTAAAAAACTGCACAAACTGTATCCCGAGGAAAAACTGCTCTCGGGCCCGATGGTCAGTCAGCAAGGCATGGTCTCCTACCGCCAGGAACTGGAACAGGAAATGATGCAATACTGTACGGAACAATTATTAGCCTTTATGCCTCAAAGCAAATTTTTCCCATGCACGCTATAAAACGCACCGTGCTGGTCACGGGCGCCAGTTCGGGCATAGGCCGCGCCATCGCCAGAAACCTGCTGGATCAAGGCCATCATGTGATCGGCCTGTCGCGCGACCGCACGCGCTTCAGCCGCCCTATGGCGAATTTCAGCCCGGTGCAGATGGATTTGAGCCGATTGCCTGAACTGCCGCAAAAGCTGCGTGAACTGGCGCAGGCTTTTCCCGACATCGATGCCGTGGTCTTTTCCGCCGGCCGCGGACAATTCGGCTCGGTCGAGGAATTTTCCTACGAACAGATCGAAGCGCTCATGGCCTTGAACTTTACCAGCCAGGCTTTTCTAACGCGCGCCCTGCTGCCTTCGCTGAAGCGTAAAGCGCGCGGCGATCTGATTTTTATCGGTTCCGAGGCGGCGCTGAAAGGCAGCCGCAAGGGCGCGGTCTATTGCGCCAGCAAGTTCGCTGTGCGCGGTTTTACCCAGGCGCTGCGCGAAGAGTGCGGCAGAAGCCATGTGCGCGTCTGCCTGATCAACCCGGGCATGGTCAAAACGGAATTCTTTGAACAACTGGCCTTTGAACCGGGCGATGAGGCCAGCAATTACCTGTTGCCCGAGGATGTCGCGGAAACGGTCGCCTACGTGCTTAATGCGCGCAGCGAGATCGTCATAGACGAGATCAACCTGAATCCCATGAACAAGGTTGTCAAATTTAAAAAATGAATGAATTGTGGATTCCGCCTTCTTAAAGCAGCCGGCATGATTAAAAGCGCGAATGAAATAAGACCCGCGATTGAGGCAGGGTTTCTGTTCCTGTCCGTGCAGTCGTCGGCAACTGCTCCCGCGTTGCCTACAGGGATGTAGGTACTTAGCGAGAGCAGGAGCGGAAGCTGCGCCTAAAGCGCCTACTGTTGGTGCTCTACCTACATCCCTGAAGGCAACGCCGAAGAGGGACGGCAAGACAAGTCAGTTGCGGGCATTATAAAATTCACGTTCCTTTAGGATTTGGTTAAAAATGGCCTCCTGAAATTAGCATCTTGCATAGGATGCGCCGACCAAAAGCAGGCGCTCCAGGCGGCGCAGTGAAGCGCATCGCTCACGAACGATGCGCCTCCTGGCGTCGGCACATCCTATATAAACAGGGAAATTATTGACGACCAAATCCTTTTTGGCGTTATCGATAAGGCATCAGGCAAGGAATTGCAGTTTGCAATCGGTGAGAAAGAGCATAATCTGAACACAGGCAATGCCCTGGAACATGAGCCTGGCAAGGGAATTATGATTATTTAATGAAGAAATTGAGCATGTATAAATTAAAATTGAATTCGAGAATCTGGTTTTTTTTGGGCTTCCTCGGTTGCGCCGCACTGCTGGCGATAGGCGCTTACCTGCAGTTTATTGAAGAGCAGGAGCCCTGTCCGCTGTGCATTTCGCAGCGTATCGCCATTTTATTGACCGGCATCGTGTTTTTGATCGCGGCGCTACACAATCCCGAGCGGACCGGCATAAAAATTTATGCGGTTTTCGGCGCGCTGGTGGCGCTGGGCGGCGCTTCCATTTCAACGCGCCATGTCTGGCTGCAGCATTTGCCGCCCGATAAGATACCGGAATGTGGCCCTGGGCTCGAGTATGTGTTCGAGAATTTCCCGCTGTCCGAAACCATCAAATTAATGCTGAGCGGCACCGGCGATTGTGCCGAAGTGTCATGGACCATGCTGGGCTTGAGCATTCCCGAATGGACCTTGATCGCCTTTATCATGCTGGCGCTATTGAGTCTGCTGCAAATCTGGAATCCCGAGAATAACTGGCCCAAGTCATAAACCGGCGGAGCTGGCAATCCGCGGAAACAACCGGTAGCCGACACGCGCCGCCAAACTCCAGCTACACTATAATTACCTCAAAATTTATTGTTAGCCACATAAAACAAGCGAGATCAAATAATGAAAAAAATTTTATTGGCATTGCTGCTGGTTGGCGGCTTTTCATCCGTTCAGGCTGCCGGCGAGACCGCCCCGTTGTCCAAGGTGATTGCCGGCGCACATCGCCCCGCCGAGCACAAAGCCCGGGACCAATACCGGCATCCGCGGCAGACACTGGAGTTCTTCGATGTTAAGGAAGATATGACCGTGGTCGAAATCTGGCCCGGGGACGGCTGGTATACGGAAATCCTGGCGCCCTATTTGAAAGAGCACGGCAAACTGTATGCGGCGCATTTTTCTGCCGATGCCGAACTGCCTTACTACCAGAAAAGCCTGAAAAACTATGTGACTAAACTGAGCAAGCAGCCGGACCTGTACAGTAAAGTCGAGCTGACAGAGCTACAACCGCCCGAGGCGCTGAAAATTGCGCCGGATAACTCGGCCGATCGGATTTTGACATTCCGCAACGTGCATAACTGGATGCAAAACGGTCAGGCGGCGGCCGTATTCAACGCCATGTATAAGGTCTTGAAACCCGGGGGTATTCTGGGCGTCGTGGAGCACAGAGGCTCCTCTAAAAAGCCGCAGGATTTTACAGGGGCATCGGGTTATGTCAGCGAGGACTATGTTATTGCCCTGGCCAGAAACGCGGGCTTTGAGTTTTTGGCCAAATCCGAGATCAACGCCAACAGCAAGGATACGAAGGATTATCCCAAAGGCGTCTGGACCCTGCCTCCGTCTTTAAGGCTCAAGGATCAGGACCGCGAAAAATACCTGGAGATCGGTGAAAGCGACAGGATGACGATTAAGTTCATCAAGCCCATACAGGCATTTTATAGAGCCGCCGGCCTGTCACCGGTTTAAAATCGGATACAGTTTGACCGGCCGCGCCATGATCTCCATTAAATATACACATTAAACCGTCATCAAATAAATTCAGCCGACAAGGTTCGGCAATCGCGGCACAGCGGCTTATATTGACTAATAAGCAATTGAAATATAAATAAATATTATTACCCCCTAAAATCACAGGATGCAAAAACGGTAATAAAAAACGGTCATTAAGCCTATTTTAATCATCGTTTACCCACAGAGTTATCCACAGCTTTTGTGGATAACTCAATCTCCAGATCCGTTTAAGCGTACGGTGACAGAGAGCATTGCCTCACAATAAATATAAATCCCATTTGAATACCATGGCTAAGTCGCACGGCGGGAAAGAACTGATCTTCAGGGTCGCCATTCCCGCGCCACTCTATCGATTATTTGATTATCTTGCCCCGCTCGACCCCGGACCGGGCCCGTTCCTTCCCGGCATACGCCTGGAGGTGCCGTTCGGCAAAGGCAGCAAAATCGCTTTTCTGATTGCCATAACACACCACAGCGAATTCGATAACAGCAAACTAAAGCGCATTGCCCGTATTCTGGACGACGAACCGTTACTGTCGGTCAAAGACTTGCGCCTGTTGCATTGGGCCAGCAGCTATTATCATCACCCGATAGGCGAAGTCTTCAGCGCCGCCTTTCCGGTCTCGCTGCGCCAGGGCAAACCGGCCGAGCTGCATGTTGAAAAGTGCTATGTCCTGACAGAGGAAGGCCAAACCATCGATAGCAGCCGGTTGAACCGCGCCCCCAAACAGAAAAGCGTCCTGGAAAAATTTCAGAGCCATGCCGGCCGGCTGTCTGAAACCGAGTTGTCGTTATGGAATGAAAACTGGCGGCCGGCCGTGAAAGCCTTAATCGATAAGCAACTGTTACGGATCGATCAATCCGGAGACGCCCCCGCCGACGCTGGCTTACTGGTTCGTGACAGCGCGCTGCGATCCAATCCGCACCAGCAGGCGGCGATTGCAGCGGTCCGCGAATCGCTGGACCAGTTCGGTGTTTTTTTACTGGAGGGCGTGACCGGCAGCGGCAAGACCGAAGTGTACATGCAGATTATCCGCCATGTGCTCGAACGCGGCCAGCAAGTGCTGGTATTGCTGCCGGAAATCACGCTCACGCCGCAACTGGAAGAACGATTCCGGCAGCGCTTTGCCGTCACCATCGCCATCTCCCACTCGAAACTGACGGATGGGCAGCGGCAAAACGCCTGGCTCTCGATGCAGCAAGGCGCTTGCTCGATATTGCTGGGCACCCGTTCGGCCTTGTTCACACCGCTGAAAAAGCCCGGCCTGATTATTCTCGATGAAGAGCATGATGCCTCGTTCAAGCAACAGGAGGGCTTTCGCTTTTCGGCGCGCGATGTCGCGGTCGTCCGCGGTAAGCTGCTGAACATTCCGGTTTTACTCGGTTCCGCGACACCGTCATTGGAAAGCCTGCACAATGTCGACCAGCGCCGTTACCGTTTTCTGCATCTGCCGGAAAGGGCCGGCAATGCCACGGCACCGGTCCTGCAGTTGCTCGATATCCGCAACAAACGCATGCAGGAAGGCCTGTCCGAAGCGCTGATCGAGGATATCAGAAAAACCCTGGCCCGAAACGAACAGGTCCTGCTGTTTCTGAACCGGCGCGGCTATGCGCCGACGCTGATCTGCCACGGTTGCGGCTGGGTTGGGCGCTGCCGGCGTTGCGATGCCAATCTGGTCATTCATTATGATGAAGGGTTGCTGCGCTGCCATCATTGCGGCAAGGAACAGCCCTTGATTCAACGGTGTCCGGCCTGCAAAACCGGCGAACTGACGCCGCTGGGCATGGGCACCGAGCGTGTCGAAAAAGTGCTGGCCGCGCTGTTTCCCGATAGAACGGTCGTGCGCCTGGATCGCGACTCCACGCAGCGCAAGGGGGTGCTGGAAAAATACCTGCAACAGATCAGTCAGGGCCGCGTGGATATCATTCTGGGCACGCAGATGCTGGCTAAAGGCCATCACTTTCCGAATGTGACGCTGGTGGCGATTCTCGATGTCGACAGCGGCCTGTTCAGCATCGATTTTCATGCCGCCGAAAAACTGGCGCAGATGATCGTGCAGGTGTCGGGGCGGGCCGGGCGCGCCGAAAAGCCCGGCAAAGTAATCATGCAGACCCGCAAGCCCGAGCATCCGTTGCTGACGACATTGATCAGGCAGGGCTATAGCGATTTCGCCAGAACGGCACTGGCGGAACGTAAAGAGGCCTCATTGCCGCCTTTCAGCTATCAGGCGCTGCTAAGGGCGCAGGCTCTTGACGACAAGATGCCGCCGCTATTTCTGGAAGCGATCGGCAAACTGGCGCGGCAATACAGCCGCGGACACATCCAGATTTTAGGACCGGTTCCGGCGCCCATGACCAAGCGCGCAGGACTTTACCGCTATCAATTGCTGTTTCAGAGCTCAAAGCGTCAAGACTTGCATGGCTTGCTCGATACGCTGATGCCGGAGATTGAAAAACTCAAGCAGGCCAAGAAAGTACGCTGGTCGCTGGATATCGATCCTGTGGATTTGTATTGATGTTGTTTGGATGGATAATTAGATGATTTTCATGGATAATGTGCCACTCATTTGACCTACCTAGTGCATTAAGCAATGAAACAACAAATAGAGGCACTGATCCTGCAAGCTGTTGAAACACTTAAAAACCAAGGTGTTCTGAGTCAGGAGATTACCCCGCGTATTAATATTGACCGCAGCCGTGATCCGCAACATGGCGATTTTGCTTCCAATCTGGCATTAATGCTGGCAAAGCAGGCGAGATTAAACCCCAGACAATTGGCCGAGCAGGTAATTGCCGCACTGCCGCGGCATGAAGCGATTACCAAGGTTGAACTGGCCGGCCCCGGGTTTATCAATTTTTTTGTCAATGCCAATGCTCAGTACCAAGTTATCAAACAAATCCATGACGAAGGCCGCCACTTCGGCTTGAGCACCGTCGGCGCCGGTCAAAAGGTTCAGGTGGAGTTTGTTTCCGCCAATCCGACCGGCCCCCTGCATGTAGGCCATGGCCGTGGCGCCGCTTACGGCTCGGTCGTTGCCGATTTGCTGCAGGCGGCCGGTTTTGATGTGCACCGCGAATACTATGTCAACGATGCGGGCCGTCAGATGGATATACTCGCGACCAGTATCTGGCTCAGATATCTGGAGGAATGCGGCGAGGTCGTCAATTTTCCCAGTAACGGCTATCGCGGCGAATATGTACGCGAAATTGCCTGGGATATTCACAAAAATGCCGGCAACGAATACCGCCGGCCGGCGGAACTGGTATTGGAAAACATACCGGCCGACGAGCCGCAGGGCGGCGATAAGGAAGCTCATATCGATGCCCTGATCGCCAGAGCCAAAACCTTGCTCGGGCCGTCACTGTACCGGGACTTTTTCCAGATCGGCTTGAACACGATTCTGGCGGATATCAAGCTTGACCTGCAAGAATTCGGTGTCGAATATCAGGAATGGTTCTCGGAGTGCCAGCTAATGGAAGACGGCTCCGTGGAGCAAGCATTGGAACGCCTGCGCGCCGGCGGCCATCTTTATGAAAAAGACGGCGCCACTTGGTTTGCCTCGTCCAGGCTGGGCGATGAAAAAGACCGGGTCGTGGTCAGGGAAAACGGCCAGACCACCTATTTTGCCTCCGATATCGCCTACCACATGAACAAGCTGGATCGGGGCTTCGACCGCATCATCAATATCTGGGGTGCCGACCACCACGGCTATATTCCCCGGGTCAGGGCTGCCATGACCGCGCTGGGCGCCGATGAATCAAAACTCAAGGTATTGCTGGTGCAGTTCGCGGTGCTGTACCGGGGTGAGGAAAAGGTCCAGATGTCCACGCGTTCCGGCGAATTTGTCACGTTGCGGCAATTGCGCAACGAAGTCGGCAAGGATGCGGCGCGTTTCTTTTATGTCATGCGCCGGTCGGAACAGCATATGGATTTCGATTTGAAACTGGCGACCACCCGATCCAATGAAAACCCGGTATTTTATGTGCAATATGCCTATGCCCGCGTGTGCAGCGTATTGCGTCAACTGGATGAGAAAGATTGGGAGAGAAACCTGTTGCAGGGTATGGACAATCTGGACCGGTTGACCGAAGACCACGAAATCAGTCTGGTAGGGACGCTGGCGCGCTATCCCGAAGTCCTGGAGCGCGCGGCATTGCAGTATGAGCCGCATCAGCTGATCCAATATCTGCGTGAACTGGCCACGGAGTTTCATACTTACTATAACGCGCATCAATTCCTTGTTGATGATGCCCGGCTCCGCGACGCCAGGTTGAACTTGATCTGTGCTGTAAAACAGGTTCTGGCGAACGGCCTGGGACTGTTGAAGATCAATACGCCCGAATCAATGTGATATATGGCCATAGATTACAAAAATAGAACCCAGAGAGGAAAAACAGCGCCGCGCGGGCAAAAACCAGGCCATCAAGAGAGTCTTGGTGTTTTTAAATGGATGCTGATTACGGCGTTGATTATTGCATTTGTCGTCTTTCTGGTTTATTTGCGCAGCACGGGCTCAACGCAGAGCGACCTGCAACCGGTAGCGCTTTCGGAGGCGCAGCCCGCCAAAAGCGAGCCGGTAAAAAAAGAGCCCGCTCAGCAGCAGAAAACGCCTGCACCGGCGCATCAGCCGCCGCGGTTTGATTTTTATACCATTCTGCCCCAAAAAGAAGTGGTCGTGCCTGATTACGAGATTAAAACCCGGGCCCGGGAAGAGTTGATCGGCAAGAGCAAAACGCCACAAAACGCCACGACGCCAATCCTGGGAATTTCTGATAACGGCACTCAATATATGGTGCAGGCCGGTTCTTTCAGGGCGTTTCAGGAAGCCGATAAACTAAGGGCCAAGCTGGCCTTGATGGGTATTGAATCGCGGGTCGAAAAAGCCAAGGTAGGCAGTACGGTCTGGTATCGGGTAAAAATGGGGCCTTATGCCCACATGACCAGCGTCAGCACGATCAGAACCCGGCTAAGACAAAACGGCATCGATGCCATCGTCACCGAATCCGGCCGTTAACCTATAGCGCGGCGACTGTGGCACAGCGCCGCGCTACTGGTGGATTATCAGGACGCATCGTCCTCTTTATCCTCGTCAAGCGCCATATCGGAGATCTCTTTCAATCTGAAGATGGCTTTGTAATTAATGCTGTTTTCAGGGTAGTTGCCTTCGCTGTCCAATGCCCCGGCCGGCTGGTCGGTCAGCAATTCCAGGGCTTCATTGACATTGGACACGGCATAAACGGCAAACAAGCTCTGAGCAACCGCATCCACGACTTCCTGCTTTAGCATCAGGTTGCGCTTATTGGCGGCCGGGATAATGACCGCATGCTGGCCATTGAGGCCGCGCGCCTGGCATAGCCGGAAAAATCCTTCTATTTTTTCATTGATGCCGCCTACCGCCTGGACTTCGCCGTATTGGTTAATCGAACCGGTCACGGCAAACGTTTGCTTGATCGGCGTGCGAGTCAATGCCGAAATCAGGCAGCAAAGTTCCGCCAGTGCCGCGCTGTCGCCATCGATATAGCCATAGGATTGCTCGATGGCGATACTGGCTGAGATGGCCAATGGGAATTGCTGGGCGTAACAGTGGCCCAGATAACCGGTCAGGATCATTACGCCTTTCGAGTGTATGGACTGCCCCAGTTCGGCCTCGCGCTCTATATCGACAATGCCTCGGGAGCCTGGATAAACGGTCGTGGTAATGCGCGCGGGCGCTCCAAAGCTGCTGCCCCCCACTTCCAGCACCGTTAATCCGTTAATTTTGCCGATCGCCGAACCTTCGGTATCGATCAGTATCGTACCGACGAGCATCTCCTCGAGGACGTCCTGGGACAGTCTGCCGTTACGCTGCTCTCTTGCCGCTAACGCCTGTTCGACATGCACCCGGTCAATCTGGTCGGCCTGGGCTTTATGGCAAAACAGATTGGCTTCGCCGATAATGTCCAGCGAGTCATTGATGCGGGCGGAAAAATGATACTGATTTTCGGACAGCCGGCAACTATGCTCTATCAACCCTTCAATCGCGGCGCGCGTCAGCGGTTTGGCGCCGGAATCCGCGGCCTGCCTGATCATTAACGTGGCAAAGCGCTGTATGGATTCGTCGGTCAATTGTATATAGCTGTCGAAATCGGCCAGTACTCTGAACATCTCGTTAAATTCGCTATCCAGTTCTTCCAACAGATAATAGATCTCGGGAGAACCGACCAGGATGACTTTGACATTCAACGGGATCACCTCGGGTTTCAAGGTGATCGTATTAATGCCCAATTCAGAATAAGGCGACTCGATTTCGATGCGGTCCGATTGTAAAGCCCGTTTCAGCCCTTCCCAGACGAACGGGTAAGTCAGCAGTTTTTCGGCATCCAGAATCAAATAACCGCCATTGGCCCTATGCAGGCAACCGGCGCAAATCCTGCGGTAATTGGTAACCAGCGTGCCTTGATCGCTGACATATTCGATACGCCCGAACAGGTTCTGATAAACCGGATGCGATTCATAAATAACCGGAGCCCCGCTGTCCTGCTTGTAATCGACCAGAATATTAGGCCCATACAATTCAGTCAGCATGAGCCGCTTGGCGGAGATGTCTTTCTGCTCCAGAGAGCGTCCCGGCATCAAATTGTCGGTAACCGTGACGGTCAGGTTTTTCTTGATTTCGGCCAAAAACGTAACGGCATCATCAATATTCTGGTATTTGTCTTCCAATTCCGAAAATAGCGGCTCTATCGCCAGATTGATCGTATCTTTATCAAGTTGCTTGAATTTTTCCACCATCGCCCGACGCCACTGGGGCAACTCGAGTAATACATCGCTCAGATATTCCTCCAGTTCTTCCACGTGCTTGTGAAAGACTTCGCGTTCCGCTTGCGGCAGTAGCGTAAACTGGTCTTCATCCAGCGATTTACCGTCCATGATGGGAGCAAAGGTAATCGAATCGCTCTGTCTGAACAGCGCGATGTTCAGGGACTGGGCCTTTTTATCGACCAAATCGATAGCGCTGTTGTAGCGCTGGTTAAAGTGCCGTTCAATGGCACTCTTTTTTTGCTGATAAGCGGGACTTTCAAAGGCGGCGGGAAAAGTAACCAGCACATTATCGATCAATCTTTCGATATCCTTGCTGAGTTCCTGCCCATATCCGGCCGGCAATTCAATCTTGACCGGCTCCCTGGGATTCTCGAAATTTTCCACATACGCGTAAGATGGCGGCGCGGGCAACGCTTGCGCAATCGTATCTAGATGGTTGGTGATCATGCTCAGCCGTCCGGTCCCGGATTCTCCCATGACAAAAATATTGTAACCGGGATTGCGCATCGCGACGCCGAATTCCAATGCCGACTGGGCACGCGACTGGCCTAGAATAGTCGTTTGCAGCCTGGGCGCTTCCGGCAATTCAATATGCGTCAAATCGACATTTAATTTAAGCGATTCAAGTGGAAGCTTTAGCGTAATAGACATGGATTAAAATAACGTCGGGAAGTTGCAAGAGAATCGACAATTCTAGCATTGTTACAGAGGAATTCCGATAAGCCGGAATCAGGTTTCTCCGTAACTCACCCTGAAAAGACGCTAAAACGGATAGCCTGTACAATAAGACTTTTCCCTATAAATTGATATGAACAATCTTTCAGATAACAAAACCCGTCTCTGGTTATTACCGGTTCTGTCCGGCATTTTTATAGGCACCAGTTATATTCCCTTCCCACCTTGGGCGTCATTATTCTGTTTTGTGCCGCTGTGGATGTTTTGGAACCGGCAATCCAGTCTGAAAGGCGTTTTTT